>Ga0335074_10000067_pt1 | contig 198425 bp, 183 predicted proteins | sample Lox_Sample_23_FD_206715 | JGI IMG/M metagenome (GOLD analysis project Ga0335074, IMG submission 206715) | Soil microbial communities from Loxahatchee National Wildlife Refuge, Florida, United States - Lox_Sample_2.3 | ecosystem: Environmental > Terrestrial > Soil > Wetlands | place: USA... | reverse complement strand
CTCCTGTTCCCCCGCGAGCAGTTCCTCCACTCCTCGTTCGCCGCGGGGGTGCTCGAAGGCCAGGAGTTCCCCTACCCCTCGGGCAACCCGACGCCCCCCATCCTCTCCGAGGACCCCACCGCCCAGGGACTCCTCACCCAGTCGTTCGGGGACGCCTCGAGCCCGATGACCGACCTCGAAGCGTACTGGCAGAACCGGTCCATCGCTTCCGGACCCGGGAACTTCTCCTCGCTCGAGACCGGGGTCTCCAGTACGAGCTCCCTGCAGGTCCGCACGCTCCTGGTCCCCTCGACCCCGAGCAACAACACGGGTTCGCTCCCGAGCCACCCGTCGACGTACAGCGCGGCGGGCCTCTCCGCCCCCCCGGCCCTCCAGGCGATCCTCACGCTCAACGTCACGAGTTCCGCGACCCTCGACCTCTTGCTGGCCGCGCTCCTCACCAACACCTCGGGCGGGGTGAACGGTACGTTCCAGGGGGTCACGGGGGACGTCGCGTCCCTCGGGCTCCCAACGCCGGTGCTCTCCGCCCTCGCGAACGCTCCGTTCGTGAGCGAGGGGCTCTACGGTCCGCCGCCGTACACCTCGACGCCGCCCTCGGGAGGGGCGTGGGGCGCGCTGTGGAACGCCGCGGGAGCGGTGACCCGGACGCTGGCCGGGGCGATCGTCTCGGTCGTCGGCGTCGTCTGGAGCGTCGAGGTCGCCGCCGACAACTTCCTCGACCACCTCGCCGTCGAGGCGGCGGCTCTCGCGGGGGAGATAGTGGCTCGGACGGCAGCTACATTGGTGAGCATCGGAAAGTTGATCGCGAGCGCTCTCAATGCGCTCCTCAACTGGATCCTCGCACTCGTGAAGGCGGCGCTGGCGTTAGCTGTAGATCCAATCGAGGCCGGCGTGAGCGCATACGATCTGAGCCTAGATTCTCCACTTTCGCGGGCTTGGACGTCAGAAAATACCTCGGGCTCGGTGGAACAGGCGAGTGCCACTGCGTTCGCCAACGCGTTCGTCAGCGGCGCCCCTTTTGAAGCCGCTCTCGGAATCGGTGTCGCAGTGACGGTGGCTCTTACTCTGCTTACCCCGTTCGACTTGGGACCCGCCATTCTGGTAGGGACCGTGATTGGACTCGTCGCGGGCGCCGCTCTGGCTTCGTTCGGCTCATTGAGCGCGGCGGCCCAGTTGTCGAGTTCTGCTGTCGATGCGATCGAGAGCCTCGTCAACCCAATCAAGTCGCTTCCATCGACCGAGTGGGCGACTATTTCCGGCGTGTTTGGACTTCTGGCCGCCGGCGAGGAGGTGCCATGGTCCTGGTACGTTCTGAGCCAGGCCCTCCTTGCGAAGCCTACGGGAGACTTCTACACAGGGGCAGTGGCCGTAATGTCCTTGGCTGTCCTCGCCCTCATCATCGGGCTGATCGCCGTCGCAAGCGCGAGTGCCATTCTGCTCCTCGTGGCCTTCGTGCTGTCGTGCATTGCGCTGTTCGGAGTCTCCGTCAACTACTTCGGGAGTAACAGCCCGTTGACCGATGTTCCCTCGGTTAGGTTGCTAGGCGAGGCTGACGTGGGCCTATCTGCGAGTGCAATGCTCGGTTCGATGATTGACGTGGGAATCAATGAGCAGAAGTTGGAGAATGCACTCTGATGTCTACAACCAGCAAGACTCCTCTGGCCACGTTCGACCTATCAGAAGAGTCGAGCGCGCTCTATGCCCAACAGAGAGGAGTCCGGCGAGGTTTCAGCTTCCTCTGTGTCATATTCACCGGAGCCGTGCTTTGGTTCATTGGCATCTCACTCTCCCGAGGACTCACGGGACCCGGCTGGATCATCCTCTCGGTCGTGGCAGTAGGTTGCCTGTTGGTGCTCGGTGAGTTTGTAGTCATCATCTGGAAGTGGCAGCGAGGCGCGGTCTGTATGGAGATTAGAGACCGGGGAATCGAGTTCACCTGGCACTCAGGACGATCCGAGTTTCTTCCCTGGAGCACAGTCTCAAGGGACATTGTGCTTAGGGACTCGAGCGGAAGTGGATGGGCAGACCCTGCCTCGAACCGCAACTGGGAGATTCGTCGCTGGAGCCGGCCGGTCACGCGCATTCCCCGCGTGGCTTTCGACGCAGTCATCCAAGCTGGCTCCAGTCGAGGTCTCGCCGTGAAGGAGCAGACGATGGCCTCCCGTCCGTGGCGCTGGTTTGCTTATCGACAAGTTCGGTTCGCGATCCGACCCGCCGCTCGCCCGTGATCGGTCAATCCGTCCAGATTGCTCAGCCCACCCTGATTTGATATTGCGAGGCAGAGAATGTGCGCCTTCGTCGCTCAGGTGTTGGGGGAGTGAACGCTACTCTCGCGGAAGCAGCTGGGGCGCTTCTATTGGCTCGTGCGCGACCGCTACTTGATTCGGACGCAGTTTCTTCGGCAGGGTAACTCTTACTTCCATTCCCACGGAAGACAGCTAAGAGCAATCGCTGATGCAAACGCCACAACCTACGCGCGGGGGTTCCGACCCAAAAGATTGTGAACGCGGCGGCTGAGTTCGTGCGGCCGGATGTACATTGTGGTGACCTTAGTGATGGCCGCGATTCTCTGTGCCAGCTTGACCTGGCGGCGAGTACTCCAATGGCCGAACCGCTGTCGTCCGTGATTGGAGCATTCAATGCGGTTCCGGTGCGGATCTTCGTCTGGGCGGAGAACCTGCCGGGGATTCCAAGGATCGGTGCGAGCGATGATCGAGGGTCACGGGGCGCGGTGGGTGGAAACGCGGCCGTCGCCTGGAATGCCGCGGCGAACACCGATCCGCTCCCGTGAATGAAGCTCGCCAGTTCGGCGCTCCCCCTGACCTCGTGGTTTCGGCCGCCACCGTTAAGAAGCCCTCCCGATGTCGCGTCGCTCCCGATGCGGCCCCTCGATGCGCTCCAGCAGTCGCTCCACAAGCGGGTGCTCGTGGAGATGAAGGGCGGACGCTCGTACCGGGGCGTGCTGGACGCCTACGACCAGCACCTGAACCTCGTCCTCTCGTCGGCCGAGGAGGTCGTCAACGACCAGGTGACGCCGCACAGCGGGCTCACGCTGGTGCGCGGCGACTCCATCGTCTACATCTCCCCGTAAGGTCAGGAGCAAGCTCATGGGCAAAGGCACTCCGTCCCGGCGCGGCGGCAAGATCGTCCACGTGATCTGCCGGCGCTGCGGGCGCCACGCCTACCATCGCCAGAAGAAGGTCTGCTCGTCGTGCGGCTTCGGCTCCGACCCCCGGCGACGCGGCTACGACTGGGCGAAGCTCAAGCGCTAGGCCGCGGACGAGAGACCCACCGGTTCCCGGCTTCGGCGAACCGGAGCGGACGGTCCACGGCGCGGCGGATCCCCACCCGGGGCCCGACGGCGATCCGGGCCGGCCGCCGGAGGCGGCCGTAGAGCCGGATCCGACCGTCGCGGGTCACGTCGGTCCCGTCGTCACCGATCGTGAGGCCAAGGACCGCGCAGAGACGCCCCGGGCCCGACGGGTTCACCGCCAGGAGGCCCAGGGGCTCGCCGGCCCGCAGGAGGACCGCCTCCCCGCTCCGCGTGACGAGGTTCGCGCAGACGACCTGGTGGATCCGGTAGACGTAGAGCGTCCCCGGTGCGCCGAACATCGACCGATTGCGGCGGGTCGGACCCCGGAAGGTGTGGCTGGCGGGGTCCCCGGCGACGTAGGCCTCGGTCTCCACGAGGCGTACCGCCCGGTCCCCGACCCGGACCGTGGCCCCGAGGAGGGCTCGGGCGACCGTCACGGTCGGCCGGTCGAAGAACGACCGACCCAGCCGTCGGACCCGCGGCCTAGAGGATCTTGCCCCGGTCACAGAGCGGGACCCCGTCGACCGCCACCGTCGCCTCGCCGACGGTGAGCCAGGAGAGGTATCGACACCGGTTCGTGCCGCCGTAGAGCGAGTTGCCTCCGATGGCGAGGGTCACGGTGCCGGCCTCCTGGTCCTCGGCCTGGGGCACGCCCGGCGGGAGCGCCGGGTTGAGGCCGAGCGCGAAGAGCGCGACCGTGTCGCGGCCGCGGGGGGCCCGCGCGAACTCCGCCTCGAACGCGTCCCCGCCGTCGGTGTACCAGTAGTTCCTTAGGCGCCCGTGCTCGATCTCCCATTGACCGCCCTCCACCCGGCCGACCGAAAGGAAGCTCGGCCGGTTGGCGATCGCGGTGCCTGCCGCGGACCGCTCGTCGACGGCGACCACCACCGCCCCGGCGGGCGCGGAAGAGAACGCCCGGCGGAGACGCCGGTCCTCCGCGTCGACGATCCCGTCGTCGACCCACGGTCGGCGTCGCTTGAGCCGCAGCGTCACGTCGGTGCCGTTGCCGCTGGTCAGTCGCAGTTCGCGGCCCCCCGCGAGGAGGCGGGCCGCGCGCCGGGCATCCTTCGCGAGCGCGCCGTAATCCACGTCCGCGATCCCGCGGATGAGCTGGCTCCGCCACATCGCCCCGGGGACGTGCCACCGGTCGGCCTGGGCGTCGGAGGCGTAGCCCAGCAGGCAGCGGACCCCCCGAGCGTGGGCCGCCGTGACCCCCCGCAGCCAGTCGTCGTCCCGCCCGAGGAACGGCGTCGCCTGGTGCGCCGGCAGGGCGTGGAGGCGGGGCCGGTCGGCCGGCCCCGGAAAGTAGACGACCACGTCGGAGCGCCCGATCGCCGCCCGGACGCTCCGGGAGAGGCCGCTCCAGCGCGAGGCGATCGGCGCGAGGTCGAGGCTGCGCCAGAACGCCGCCTCGTCCTCGAGCAGCAGGGTCGGGCGAGCCCCCCGCCGCCGGGCCTCCGCCACGCATGCGGACGCCCAGGCGAGCGTGTGGTTCCAGCTGACGACGAGGACCTCCTCGTCGCGTCGGACCGAGAGCGCGGGGCCGAGCAGGGCCCGGGCGACCGCGGGCGGACTCGCCTCGTCCCCCGGCATTCCCCAGACCGAGACGAGCCGCCCGATTAAGGTGGCGAGCGCGCCCGGACCCGGGCGACGATCGCCCGGGCGTCGCCCAGATTCCGGTCGAGCGCGCGCGCCACGGCGACCGCGAGGGAGCCCGCGTCGTCGAACGGCGGCGGGAAGTCGGAGCCGGAGCGGCCGGGGAACCGGGCCCAGCCGTCGACGCGGCCGACCGCCCGGACCACCACCGCGGCGACGCGACGACCGCGGGCGAAGTCCGCCAGGTCGCGGCGCAGCGCGGCCGGCGCCGTCGCGACGGCCGGGCTCGCGAGCCACGCGAGGATCTTCTCGGGCCGATGCCGACGACGCCGCGGCCCCGAGGCCAGGACCCCGTTGAAGTACAGGAACGGTCCGCCGACCTCGATCGCCTCGAGGAGCGTCCGGCTGCCGGTCACGATCCGCACGTCCGCGTCGGCGAACCGACGCCTCCAGCGGGCCGCGGACACGGGGCGCGTCTCGACGGCGACGTGGGGACCGAGATCCCCGGACCTCCAGGGCCGGGGGGTCCGGATCCAGAGGCGGACCGGGGGTCGGACCGCTCCGAGCGCCCGGGCGACCTCGGTCCCGATCGCCTCCGCGCTGGCGGGGCTCGCGTACCAGACCCACGAGCGGGTCGGCGGGCGCGTCCGCGCGTTCCGGCGAAGGCGCCCCGGCCAGAGCGGTCCGGTGAGGACCGCCTCCGGGAACTGACGGACGAACGCCGGGGCCGTACCGAAGGTCGCGAAGAGATGGAGCACGTTCGGACGGTCGAACGCGCGGAAGCGACGGAAGGCGCGCCGGAACGTCTCGACCTCGCCCGCGCGCTCCGCGGCGCGCAGCCGGGCACGCAGCGCCCGCGCGGCGACCCCGCCCTCGCGAAGCCGCTCCCGGGTCTCGGCGAGCGCGGTCCCGGTGCGCGCGAACTCCTCGAGGCTCACGTGGATCGTGCGGTCCGGTCCGTAGGCCGCCTCGATGTCCCGGGCCTCCTCTTCCCAGGCGCCGCCGCGTCCGAACGCCCCGGCCCGGCTCGGGGCGGCACTCACGCCCCACGAGGGCGCGACCGTGAGCGCCGCCGATCCTCGGGGGGCGAGCCGGTGGATTCGCGCGATCGGCGGCCACGCCCAGGGGCCGTCGACCGAGCGGGGCAGCGGGCGGCCCGGTCGCCGGTAGAGGAGGATCCGGAACCCCGCGTGCGCGAGCCGGCGCCCGAGCGCGAGCACCTCCTCGATGTCCCCGAGCCCACCCCCGACGACGGCGGGGAGCAGGTAGACGTCGACGCGCCGACGCCCGGCGGGGCGTCTACGCGGTCGACCGGTAGAGCGTGTAGGCGGTGAGCGCCTCGTGGAATCCCCCTCCCTCGAGCGCCGCCCGGCCCGGGGCGTTCTCTTCCGGCACGGAAGCGAGCAGGCGGCCCGAGCGGCGGTCCGCGCACCAGCGCCCGGCCGTCCGTACGAGGGCGAGCGCGAGCTCGGGCTCCACGTGCGGTCCCACGATCGGGCTCGCGACGTGCGCCGCCTCGGTGAGCGGAGACACCGAGGCGCTCACCCACGCCTCGGCGCCGTGCCCCCGGTCGATGACCCAGCCCGCGGTCTCGGTCTCCATCGTCCGGGCGACGAGCGCGGAGCCGACGAGGTCGCCCCGCCGGACGGGGAGGACGCGCTCCACGTCGGGCGGGGCGCGTTGACGCGCGAGCCCGACGAGCCGTTCCGCATCGGCCGGACGGAACGGGCGGATCGCGGGGCGGGTCGCGCCCGGGGGACCGGCGAAAGCGGCCGCGGAATCGTGCGCCCAGAGGCCGATCGTGCGGAGGCGTCGGTACCCGATCGCCTCGTAGAGGGCGATCGCCGGGGCGTTCTGCGCGAGGACGTCCAGCGCGACGTAGGACCGGCCGCGCCGGCCGGCCACAGCGCGCGCGCGTTCGAGCAGCGCCCGGGCGTACCCCCGCCGCCGGTGCGCGGCATCGACCGCGACCAGGCTGATGAAGCCGGTGGGCCCGGTGTAGCTGAGGACCGTGCTGCCGACCAGCCGCCCGTCCTCTTCGACCACGAGGAACGAGAAGACGGGCCGCCCGACGAGCCGGAGGAGCCCGAGGACGCACCGGGCGTCCCAGCGGAACAGGCGCCGGAGCAGGCGCTCGACCCCTTCCGGCCGGGTGCCCAGGAGCGCCTCCTCCTCGGGAAAGTACTGCTGGAGGAACTCGATGATCCGCGGCCCGTCCGTGGCCCGGAGCTCGCGGATCCTCATCCGTCCCCGTCGTCGACCGACGCGGGGAGCGCCGTCTCGAAGAGCGCCCGGATGGTGGGGGCGGGACGGTCGAGCCCCATCTCCGGGAGCGGGAGCCGGGCGGGCCGGTCGAGCTCGTCCTCGGAGAGCCGGTCGCGCGCGTCCGAGAGCGCGCGGCGGACGAGCGGGTCCGGGGCGCCCCGGCCGAGCCGGCCCAACGCCTGGACCAGCGCGTCGAACAGGCGGCTCTCCGCGTCCGAGATGAGGCCGGCCTCGCCGGCCGGCTCGGGGCCCGGCCCCGGGCCGTCCCGCGGCCGGCTCTCGTAGAGGAGGCGGACGAGCTCCTCGCGGGCGCCGTCGTCGCCCAGCCGCCCGAGCGCCCACACGGCAGCGAGCCGGATCTCGGGCGCGGGGTCGGTGAGCTCCTCGCGGATGCGGGGCGCGGCCTCGGCGAGCCCGAGGCGCCCCAAGGCGTACGTCGCGCCGCGGCGCGGCCACGGATGCTCGTCGGCGAGGCGCTGGAGGAGCGGTCCCAGGTCGTCGGGTTGCCCGACGGTCCCGAGGGCGATCGCGGCTGCGCCGCGCACGGACCAGTACGGGTCGGAGAGGTGGGCGAGGGCGATCGCGCGGGACTCGGGGACCGCGAGGTCGCCGAGGGCGGTCACGGCGCAGACCCGCAGCCAGTGCGCCGGGTGCTCGGCCGCCTCGCGGAGGTCCGGGAACGCTTCGGGCGCGCCGATGCGGCCGAGCGCGATCAGCACCGCGGGCTTCTCCCACGACTCGGGCGCCCGGAGGCGGGCCAGCAAGAGCGGCACGCTCGCCCGGTCGCGGTGCCGTCCGGCGACCACGGCCGCGGCGACGCGGACCCGGCGGGCCGGGTCGGTGAGGTGGGTCCGGACCTCGGCCAGGAGGCGGGGGTCCGCGCTCCGGCCGAGCCCGAGGACCGCCTCCCGGCGGACCCGGTCGATCGGGTCGCGCAGGAGGCCCCGGAGCGCGGCGATCGCCGGGTCGCTGCCCACGCGGCCCAGCGCGACGGCGATCGACTGCCGCGCCTCGGCGGACGGGTCCGAGGCGTGCGCTGCCAGGGCCGCCGCGGAGTCGGGGAGCGCGAGGGCCGCGAGCGCCTGGGCGGCCCGCGCCCGGACGTGGGCGTCGGGGTCGTCGAGCGCGGACTCGAGCGCGGCGCGGCTCTCGCCCCGCCCGATCGCTCCGAGCGCCTCCGCGGCCGCGGCCCGCACCCCGGCCTCGGGATCGGAAAGCGAGGCCGCGAGGACGCTGCGCCCCCGCGGGTCCTTGAGGATCCCGAGCGCGATCGCGGCGGTCTGGCGGATCCCCGGCACCGGGTCGTTGAGCGCGACCAGCAGTGGGCCCAGGTCGCGGACGCGGCCGCGGGACGCCGCCGCCCGCAGCTCGGCCGCCCGCTCCGAGGGGAGGGGCGACGGGCGCCGCTTCCGGCGTCCCGCCGGGGTCCGGCTCCGGGCCGTCGAAGGCGTCACCTCCGTTCCACGGCCGCCCGGTCCTAAAGGCTTCTCGGTCAGTCCGGCTCCGCGAGGACCCCCTGGCGGGTCCCCTCGGGCGAGCGGTACGGGGCGCGCTCGGGCGGGGGGTCGGCGTCCCAGCGCGCGAGCAGCTGGTCCCGGTCGACTCCGAGCGGGGCGAGGAGGGTCTCCGCGTCGCGGGCGAGGAGCTCCACGTACGCCTCCGCGTCGTACCGCTCGCGGCCGTCGAGGAGCTCGGCGACCCGGACCCGGTCGCGGAACGAGCGGCTCCGCCGGTCGAGCAGCACGAACCGCACCTGCTCGCCGGCGCCCCGGTCGACCCCGGCCGCCGCGAGCTGGCGGAGGGCGGCCACCGAGTCGGTGAACGTGACGAACGCCTCGGGCGCCTGGCCGATCCGGTGCGCGACCAGGAGCTCGTCGACGGGCCAGGCACCGGCGCGCACGCGCTCCACGAACAGGTCGGCGCGCGCGAGGGCCCGGGGGAGGAGCGCCCGGACGCCGTCCGCGTCCCGCGCGCCGCGGAACAGGTCGAGGACCTCGTGCTCGAACCGCCGGACGAGCGTCGGCGTGTCGTGCCGCCGCCCCCCGATGCCGCGGAGCTTGAACTCGCCGTGCTCGTAGAGCCCGTAGTACCGGTTCGGGACGCCGAGCCCGTGGGTCGTCGCGGGCAGGAAGACGATCCAGCGGTACCGGCCCTCGTAGCCGAGCGGGAGGTCGAACCGCTCGCTCATCCGCCGGGCGAACGCCTCGGGGTCGGGCGGGTGCTCGACGTCGTCGGGCCGGAGCCAGAGCGAGTCGACGATCCCGTGCAGGACCCGGTAGCCGGTCTCCTCGGCGGCGGGAAGGAGGTCGGCGAGGAGCCGCCGGGCGTAGGCGTTGATCGCCTCGTGGCACTCGATCCGGCCGAACCGCGCGTTCCGGTACCCCTGGTAGCCGAACGCGGTGACGAGGATCCACTTGAGCATCTTCACGCGCCGCTTCCACTGCGCCGCCTCGGCGGGCGCGACGCCGGGCCGCCGCATCGCCTCCTTGTAGGCGAGGCGCCGCGCGAGCAGGGGAGCGAGGGTCCGCGGGATGAGGCCGACCCGGCGCGTGCACGACCGGTAGCCGAGGCCCGGCGCCCGGATCGGGCTCGTCGGGCAGCACCGGCAGTCGAGCGTCTCCGCCGAGAGGTTCTTCCGGACCATGATCGATGGGTAGAGGCTCGCGAAATCGAACTCGTCGAGGTGGTCGAAGACGCCGACCGGCGGCAGGAAGATGACGCCGCCCCGGTCGGCGGCGACGAGGTGGTCGCCGGCGCGGAACCGCTCGGGCCGGTTCTTCTTCCACGGGACGTGGGCGCCGAGCGCGCGGGCGTGCGCCATCTCCATTGCGGTGAAGCACGTCCCCGGCGACTGCCGGACGACGGTCGTCAACGAGAGGCGCGAGAGGCGCGCCGCGTCGACGAGCCCCGCGATCTCGGCGTCGTCGTACAGGAACGAGCTCTCCCGGTCGATGTGGAAGCGGCCGGGGACCGGGTACGCCGCCGCCCGGTGGTGGACGCGGCCGTACGACTCGAACGTGAGGGCGGGCCGGCTCGGCGCGAACGCCGCCCGCTCCCGTCCGAGCAGGAACGCCTCGGGCCCGAGGCCGCACGCCGCGGCCCGCCGGTAGAGCCACGGGAGGTCGAACGCGTCGCCCCCCTCGGTCAGGAGCACGTCGGGATCGCGCCGCGCGAGCGTGTCGACGAGCGCGCGCAGGAGCTCCGCTTCCGGCCCCTCGAGCGTCTCGTCTTCGAGGCGGACCGTGCCGATCCGCGCGTCGGGCGGCGGCAGGCGCCCCCGCCGCTCCCCGGCGAGGTGGACGCGGAGGCGCGCCACCCGGAGCGGCGGAGTCGGATAGTGGATCGTCTCCGCCGGCTCGGTCGCGGTGAGGAGCGCCCCGTGCCCGGTCACCGGAGCGAACGGGTAGAGGTCGTGCTCGAGGTGGTAGAGCTGCGGCGGCGTGAGGTCGACGTCGTACAGCGTGAACCGCTCGAACGCGCCGGCGGCATCGACCGCCCGGGCGAGCGCACGGCGGCCGGGGTTGCGCTCGGGTGTGACCGAGAGGACCGTGCGGGGCCGACGGTCGTAGAGCGACGGCCGGGCGACCGTCGGCGCGACGTGGGCGACCGCCGGGTCGGCCGCGAGCCGCCGCGCGAGGTCGGCGAGGTCGCCCCGCGGTCCGGCCACGAGGAACGGCGGCCGGTACTCGACCGCGGTCCGGTGCACCCCGCCCGACCGACGGTCCTTCACCCACAGGACGACCGACCGTCCGTCGTCGCTCTCGGTGATGTCGAGCAGCCAGCCGTCCGGCGTCGGGGCCGCGCCGGCCACGGTCAGCGCGGGGCGGCCCGGGCGGGAGACCCGGAGGTGGGCAGGCGGCCCGCCAGGTCGAGGAGGACCGAGAGGAGGATCGACTCCAGGAGGTCCGGGCTCCCCACGTACGTCGCCTGGGCCGCGTAGCGCCGGGCGCCGCGGCAGAGCGTCGCGAAGGCGGCGCGCTCCTCGGGCGTCGTGAGGAGGCGGCCGAACTCGTCCCAGCGCTTCAGCCGCTCCTCGAGCGCCTGGCGGTACGTCGGGGCGGTACGGCCCACGCGATCACCTCCTCGGCGGCCCCGCTGCCGAACTCCTCGATCCCGCGCTGGCCCGCGGGGCGCGGGACGAGCGTCAGGCGCGCGTCGTCCCGCAGCGCCCTGAGCCGCAGCGTCCCCGGCCCCCGGGCGAACGACACGACGTCCGCCCAGCGGGGCCCCGCGTCGGCGAGGCCCGGGAACCGGGCGAGCCCGTGGGGGGTGAGCGTGAGGAGGAGCGGGACCGGGACGTCCCGCAGGAGCGCGCCCAGCGTCCGGGCGACGTGCCGCAGGAGCTGCTCCCGCTCGTCGTCGCGGATCTCGTCGGTCGCGAACAGCGCGGGGAGGTCGTGGCCGACGAGCAGCGTCGGCGGGCGGCGTCGTGCCTCCGCGGCCCAGCCGTCGACGAGGGCGACCATCTGGTAGGCGGTGAACGCGCGGGCGAGGCGGATCCGCCGGAGCGTCTCGGTCGCGTCCACGCCCAGGGTCCGACCGAGCTCGCCGATGCGGTACGGGTGGAACCGGTTCGCCCCCTCGAGGAGCGAGATCCGGCCGCGGGCGACGGCGTTGCCCGCGTAGAGGAGCTCGACGATCGGCTCGACGGCCGCGGTCGGCCCCTCGAAGACGGTCGCCTCCCCGGGCGCGAACCGGCGCGCGAGCCAGGGGAACAGCGCGGGCTCGGACGGGAGGAGCGGAGCGGCCCGGACCGCGCGCGCCCGTCGGGTCAGGCGGAGCAGGACCGACGACGGGCCCGGCGGACGGTTCACGGACCGCGGGAGCGGCTCCGTCCGGGGGGGCGCGACGAGCGCGTCGTCCTCGCCCCCTCCGAGCGCCGGTTCGAAGGCGAACCGATCGTCCTCTGTCTCCGTCATTGCGTGCGACCGACCGGCCGGTTTCACGGTCCGGACCGCTCTAAAGCGACCGCTCGGGGGGCGTTGAAACGGCGGCGGAACGGGGCGTTTCAGCCCCGTCCGGCGGCCGCTACGCGTCGAGCCGCGAGCTCCCGGGCGGGGGCGGGAGCCCGAGCTCATCGGCGAGCGAGCGCGCGTTGACCGCGGCGTCGCCGCGGAAGTGGTTGTTGAAGAACCCGTAGATCGTCGCGACCTGCTCGGCGAGCGTGCGGACCCGCGGGACCCAGGCGGTGAGCTCGTCGGCCGAGTAGGTGTAGTCGTACCAGAGCGGGCTCCCGTGGCCGTGCCAGCGCACGTAGGCGAACGGCGCGGTGACGGTGAGCACCGGGGGAAGGTGCGGCCCGTCGACGATCACGTGCGCGAGCCCGAACTCGCGGAGGAGGGCGTACGACTCGTCCACGAGCCACGACCGCTCCCGGAACTCCACGGCGACGGGGAGGTCGGGGGGCAGGGACGCGTAGAAGGCGCGCACGACGCCGGGCTCGAACGGCAGCGACGGCGGGAGCTGGAGCAGCGCGGCGGCGAACTTCCCGGCCTCGCGGATCGGTCTCAGGACCGCCAGGAAGCGGCGCAGTTCCTCGTCCGCGCCGACGAGCCGAAGGTCGTGCGTGATCGTCTGCGGGAACTTCGCCGCGAAGCGAAAGCGTCCCGGCGTCCGGCGGACCCACGACGCGGCGACCGACGGCGGCGGCAGCCGGTAGAACGTGGAGTTGACCTCGACGATCGGGAACAGCTGCGCGTAGTAGCGGAGCTTGTCGGAGGCCCCGCGCGGCGGGTAGACCCGACCCGCCCATTCGGGGTAGTCCCAGCCGCTCGTCCCGAGCAGGATCTCACTCACGGATCTCGGGGGTGGAATGGCGCCGGCGGGTTAAGCCCTTCTTTGGAGTCATTGACCGAGCTGCAGATCGAGGCCGCGTCGCCTACGCCGACCTCCTCCCGAAGGAGCAGGACGGAGTGGCTCCCAAGGTGCCGTGCTGAGATCATCCTCGAAGCACGTGACTCACGGTAGAACTGTGATAATGTCTATTGTTTGCAAGAGAGCGCTTTTATATCTATGGAACATTTGCCAATTGATGAAACGTAAGTTTGTCGTTTCAATCGTGTTTGCACCCTGCGGGTCTCCAGTCCGAGAGACTGAAACGAACCTTCGTTCGCGGACCACCCCTGGGGGTGGGCTAGACTTGCGGGGTCGAACACGCGCTAGGCGTCGTTTGCTTGGGATGCGCTCTTCAATTCTTCCAGTGGCTGCGGTTATCCTGTTACTTGCCGGAACGACCGTAGTGGCGCTGAGTGCTCCGGTAGCCAGCGCGAATCCGTTCATGCAGTGCATCATCGAGAACAACTCGATAGGTGGCGTTTCGTCCACAGCCACCGCCACGAATGATACCACGAGTTGGACGGAGGCATATCCTGTCCCCGCGACGCTCTACTGGGGAAACACCTCGAGCCCATACCCGTTCGCCCAGAGCGTCTATGATGGTGGGTCGCACTTCTCTGTCTTCTTGGATTATATCGAGCCGGACACTGTTTACTACTTTGAGATATCTGCACCGAAGGACCAGATCGGATCGATTTGCATCAACGCGGCCACGTACTCCGGATCCTTCACGACATCTGCTTGGCCCATTAGCAACACGCACCTCCCGCCGGAGTTTGTCAATGGAACCATAACCAACTCCTCTGGAGCCTCGCCGTCGGGAAACACCCCCATGGTAATCACTTGCGTTAATCCAGACCTGAACGGGCCCGGTGGGCCTGTTTACACCTACGCCACAGACGGCTACTTCTCCCAGTTGGTCTGGTCCGTTGGAAACGAGCCGCTTGGCTGCATCGAGTACAAGGATCCGATTGCCGTCGAGGTCCTGAACTATCAGAACCCGGACAACATTCAAAACATTCAGTTCTGGCCCGGGCAGTGGAACGAGTCGATCGTGGTCTACGCGCCACAAGTGGTCAATTTCGTCCTCCCGGTAAACTTCGTGACGCCTCCGCGAGTGGTCATCGCAGACTTCAGCAACGCGAACGACTCAAACGGCTACCCGAATAGTTCGATGAGCTACACTACGGGATCGACCTACACCACGAGCTTTGGGCACTGCTGGCAGGCGCTCTTTGTGTTCAGCGGGTGTAGCAGTGCTTCCACAGAGACTGCGTCCAGTACCTCATACTACGCAGTGGGCCACAACCTCGTGGTCACACAGAGGTTCTGGGAGTCAGGCACCGTCTTGTTCGACCCTTACAGTCGAGAGTTCACCGTGACATCAGAGGACTACTACGCTGGGTACTCGCCACCGGTGAACGAGCCGGCGTCATGGCCCATCCAAGATACAATGAATCCAAGCAACGCGAGTCTGTATCTGCTGTGGAGTTTTGGCGGCCAATATAGCCAGGGAGTTAAGGTGTATGAAGGCAGTCAGGATGGGGGCGAGGTTACTGTAAGTTCCAGCCAGACGAGCTCACAGGTACAGGGTTTTGATCTCGACCTCGGCGTCGATCTCGAAGGCGTGAGCGTCTCATCGACCGTCGTCAATGACCAATGGACCCAGACCGCTACCGAGACAACGACCGACACGCTGTCCGTGACCCTCTACGGGAACAGCCAAACCGTGCCCATCTGCTATGTGGTTTACGGCGTGGGTGGGTTAAGTTCGGCCGCCTCCACGACGGCGGATTCTATCGGCGTATGGGCGTACTCTCCTCAGGACTCGGGAGGAAGTTACTCGTGTCCGCTCCCGACATGAAGCCCTGAAATGTTCCTTGGCCCTCGACCATTTGACGGAAGTCCGTGCAGCCGCGTCGTCGTTGGCTCGTGATCGGGTGTGGGGTCATGGTCGTGCTGGCCGGAGCGCTCGCCGGATTGCTGTTGCTCGATCACCCGCGCGTGCCGCGAGCCGGTGTGGTGAACGACGGGCCGACCTTTTACGAGGCGCTGGAAACCGTCAACCTATCCGTGGCGACCGAGCCGGGGGGACCCTGGGTTCTTTCTCAGGTAGTCGGTGTCGCTAGTCCGGTGCCCACCTACCCCTCTGCGTGGGGTTGGGGGAGTTACGATGACGTGCTCGCCAGTTGCCAACCCGCGTTCAACGGATTGACGATCTGGAACGGATCGATTCCCCTATTCAACGGCACTTTCAATTCGGGAACGGCGCCGTTCTGGCAGTTCATGTACTTCTCGAACGAGAGCGCCCAACTTCTTGTCGGTACTGACCTCGAGGGCATGGGGCACGTCTATCCCCCGATTGCCCTGACGAGCCCCTGTGCGGTTTCCTCGGATTTGGGCTACCAACCTTGGAGAAGTGCCTGGACCTTCGACCGATTCGGCTTCCCCGCGAACACCCCGGTGCTGGCGGCGACCTCCTGGAGCGTCGTCGGCCAACAGTTCGTCCAGTGGTTGGGCACCGCGCCGACCGAGATGTTCCTGATGGGGGATTTGCAGTTCGGCTCGGGACAGCCCTTTGGGGTGCAGACATCGTTCTTCACATGCGGTACGGCGGGTGGTGTGGGAGTGACGAGGGGGCTCGACGTGTTCGTGGACCCCAACGATACCGCCCGCGTCGCGCTCTCCTACAATTATACGCTCGGCTGTACGCCCACCACGAACAATTGGACCCCCATCGACCTGCAGTTGCAGTTCGCAAACTCGGGATACGACAATAGCACGGGAACGACGGCCCTGTCCCAGACCTTCCGATTCGAAGAGACGGGCCCATCGCCCTACCTGGGAGCGGGCTACAACGAGCGGGGAATCACCTCGTGGATGACCCGGTTGAATCTCTCCACGGGCACTGGGGCAGTGCTTCCGGTCGGGACGCCCGAGTGCTCCGCCTGGATTCCCTCGATGGGCGACTGCGGGGCCAATGCCACCGGGTGGTACGCGGTGCTGCTCTCCCCGAGCGGTGAATGGGAAGGCACGTACGGGGCGCAGGCGGGGGTGCCGGGTTGGAACGAGCCGGTCTTGCCGATCGCGAACAACGAGACCTTCGTTCTGGTGTTCCCGTCGAGCTGGGATCTCGCGGGTGACAGTTTTGAGGCGACCTCGATCACCAGCGAACTTCCGATGACCGGATCGGTGGCACTTCCGGAGTGAGTGCAAGCGCGCCGGTCCGTCGGCTCGCTGCTCGGCTTTCCAAGGTGCCCCTCGTGAAACGCTATCTAAGTCGCCCTTCTGGCCCAGGACGTCTCGCCCATGGGGATCCAGGTCGACATCGACATCGCGAAATGCACGGGCTGCTCGCACTGCAAGGACGTCTGCCCGGTGAACGTCTTCGAACTGCGGCCCCGCACCGAGGTCCCGGACGTCGTGGACGACCCGACCGTCGCGGCGAAGTTCCAGTTCCGGGGCGAGAAGTCGCTCGCGGTGCTCGGCCCCGAATGCATCGTGTGCGAGGCGTGCCTGTTCGAGTGCGAGGGCGAGTGCATCCTCATCACCGACGACGAGGGGCACGTGCACCACTCGACGTACAAGTAGCGGGTCGGACCGGCCCCGGGCCCCCTCCGGACCCGACGATTACCTCGGCGTCCGGGGCAGCCGTTAAATAGCCACTTTCCCCGCCGAAGGGGCCGTGCCCGAACCGCCGAAGGAGACGGGACGTACCGTGGTGCTGGGCGAGCGGGAGCTCGCCATCGGGTTCCGCCTGATCGGGCTCAAGGACGTGCTCGAGGTGACCCCCGAGAACGCCGTGGCCGAGTTCCAGCGCGTCCTGGCCGCGGGCTCGACCTACAACCTCGTGATCGCGAGCCAGTCGATCCGCCGGCGCCTCTCCGACGCGCAGCGCGCGCATGCGGACGCCTCGCTCAGCCCCCTCGTGGTGTTCGTGCCGACCCCGACCGGGGAGTACGAGGTGGAGAGCATCAACGCGCTCGCGAAGCGCGTCCTCGGGGTCACGCTCGCGACCACCAACTGAAGGAGGATCTCATGGCGGGAATCGTGGGTCGGGTCTCGGGGCCGGTCGTCATCGCCGAGGGCTTGGTCGACGCGAAGATGTACGACGTCGTACGCGTCGGCTCGCTGGGCCTCGTCGGCGAGATCATCCGCCTCGTGGGCGGTTCCGCGACCGTCCAGGTCTACGAGGACACGACCGGCCTCCGACCGGGCGACCCGGTCGAGAACACCGGACAGGCCCTGAGCGTCGAGCTGGGACCGGGGCTCCTCAAGTCGATCTACGACGGCGTGCAGCGTCCGCTCGACGTGATCCAGAAGGACGTGGGCGATTTCATCACGCGCGGCACCGTCGCCCCCCCGCTCAACGAGACCACGCGGTGGGACTTCACGGCGACCGCGAAGGCGGGGAGCGACGTCGCGCCCGGCACCGTCCTCGGTACGGTCCAGGAAACGCAGCTCATCCTCCACAAGATCCTCGTCCCGCCGGGACTCTCGGGAACGCTCACCCGGATCCAGAGCGGCTCCTACACGATCCGAGACCCGATCGGCTCGGTGAAGACCCCCACGGGCGACGTGCCGGTGTACCTCGCGCACAAGTGGGTCGTGCGGATCCCACGTCCGGTCACCGAGAAGCTCCCCCCCGACATCCCGCTCATCACGGGACAGCGCGTGGTCGACTCGTTCTTCCCCGTGGCCAAGGGCGGGACCGCGTGCGTCCCGGGACCCTTTGGCAGCGGGAAGACGGTGATCCAGCAGCAGCTCGCGAAGTGGGCGGACTCGGACGTCGTCGTGTACGTGGGCTGCGGAGAGCGCGGCAACGAGATGACCGAGGTGCTCGCCACGTTCCCGAACCTGGAGGACCCCAAGTCGAAGCGTCCGCTCATGGAGCGTACGATCCTCATCGCGAACACCTCGAACATGCCGGTCGCGGCGCGCGAGGCGAGCGTCTACACGGGCATCACGATCGCCGAGTACTATCGGGACATGGGCTACAACGTCGCCCTGATGGCCGATTCGACGAGCCGGTGGGCCGAGGCGATGCGGGAGATCTCGGGTCGGCTCGAGGAGATGCCGGGCGAGGAAGGCTACCCCGCGTACCTCGGTCGCCGCATCGCGGAGTTCTACGAGCGGGCGGGCCGGGTCGTGACCCTCTCGCCGGACGGGCGGACCGGCTCGATCAGTGTCATCGGCGCCGTCTCCCCGGCGGGCGGGGATACCTCCGAGCCGGTAAGCCAGAACACGCTGCGGGTCGCCCGGGTCTTCTGGGCGCTCGACGCGTCGCTCGCCGCCCGGCGCCACTTCCCGTCGCTCAACTGGCTCCAGAGCTACTCGCTCTACCTCAACGACCTGGAGCCGTGGTACCGCAAGGAGCTCTCGAAGGAGTTCGTCCCGCTGCGGCAGCGGGCCCTCGAGACGCTCCAGAAGGAGGCGGAGCTCCAGGAGATCGTGCAGCTCGTCGGAGTCGACGCGCTCCCCGAGCGGGAGAAGGCGGTCCTCGACGTCGCGCGCATGCTCCGGGAAGACTACCTCCAGCAGAGCGCGTACGACGAGGTCGACACCTACACCTCCATCGGCAAGCAGTTCCGCATGCTGCGCGCGATCCTGAGCTTCGGGGACCGCGAGCAGGACGCGGTCGAGAAGGGCGCGACGGTGGCGCAGCTCCAGCAGCTGCCCGTCCGCACGAAGCTCTCGCGCATGAAGTGGATCCCGGAGGCGGAAGCGACCGCCCAGTTCGACCAGCTCGAGCTCGAGATGGCCGAGGCCGTGGCGTCGGTGACCGCTTCGGCCGCCGCGGCGGGAGGGGCGTGATGGCGGCGAAGGGGGCGGCGACGGCCAAGGCGCCCTCCGACGTGCCGGTCGACTACCGGACGATCGACCGCGTCGCGGGCCCGCTGCTGTTCGTGCGCGACGTCGCGAACGCCGCCTACGGCGAGATCGTCGAGATCGCGCTCCCGAGCGGGGAGCGACGCCAGGGCCAGGTGCTCGACTCGCGCGCCGGCCTCGCGATCGTGCAGGTGTTCGGTCCCACGATGGGGATCAACGTCGAGCAGACGACCGTCAAGTTCCTCGGCGAGGTCGCGACGCTCGCGGTCTCGGACGAGATGCTCGGCCGCGTCTTCAACGGCCTCGGCGAACCGCGCGACGGCGGGCCGCGCATCGTCAGCGAGACCCGGCTCGAGATCGTGGGGAACGCGATGAACCCCTACTCGCGCGAGGAGCCGAGCGAGTTCATCCAGACGGGCATCTCCACGATCGACGTCAACAACACGCTCGTGCGCGGACAGAAGCTCCCGATCTTCTCCGCGGCCGGTCTCCCGCACAACCAGATCGCCGCCCAGATCGTGCGGCAGGCGAAGCTCCGCAACTCCTCCGAGGGGTTCGCCGTCATCTTCGCCGCGATGGGGATCACGAGCGAGGAGGCGAACTTCTTCCTGCGGGAGTTCGAGTCGACGGGGGCGCTCGAGCGCGCCGTCGTCTTCCTGAACCTCTCCTCGGACCCGTCGATGGAGCGCGTCGTGACGCCGCGGATGGCGCTCACGACCGCCGAGTACCTCGCCTACGAGAAGGACCTCCACGTGCTCGTCATCCTGACCGACATGACGAGCTACTGCGAGGCGCTCCGCGAGGTCTCCGCCGCGCGGGAGGAGGTCCCCGGTCGCCGGGGGTATCCGGGGTACATGTACACCGACCTCGCGACGATCTACGAGCGGGCCGGCAAGATCCACGGCCGCAAGGGCTCGATCACCCAGCTCCCGATCCTCACGATGCCGGCCGACGACGTGACGCACCCGATCCCGGACCTGACCGGCTACATCACCGAAGGCCAGGTCTACGTGAGCCGAGAGCTCCAGCGCAAGGGCATCTACCCGCCGATCGACGTGCTCCCGAGCCTCTCGCGGCTGATGAGCCTCGGGATCGGCAAGGGCCGCACCCGGGAGGACCACCGCGGGGTCTCGGACCAGCTGTTCGCCGCGTACGCGACGGGCAAGGACCAGCGCGCCCTCTCGGCGATCGTCGGGGAGGAGGCGCTCAGCGCAACCGACCGGATCTACCTGAAGGCGGCCGACCGGTTCGAGAAGGAGTTCGTCAACCAGCGGCCCGACGAGGACCGGACGATCGACGAGAGCCTCGGGATCGGCTGGGACATCCTCTCCGATTTCCCGGACTCCGAACTGAAGCGGATCCGCCCCGAGTTCGTCGCGAAGTACCGGGTCGCCCGGAAGGCGCCGTCGGGGCCCTAGGGGCCCGGAGGAGCGTCGACCGTGGCCCGCGAGAACGTCCGTCCCACGCGCCTCGAGCTCCTGCGGACGCGACGGCGCATCGTCGTCGCCAAGAAGGGCCTCAATCTGCTCAAGTTGAAGCGGACGGCGCTCATCGTCGAGTTCTTCGCGATCTCGCGCGAGGCGATGCGCCTGCGGGGCGACCTCCAGGGCCGGATCGCCCGCGGCTACGAGTCGATCCGCATGGCGGAGATGATGGAGGGACCGACGCGCCTCGAGAACATCTCGATGCTCCTCCCCGACGTCGCGGCGGTCCGGGTCTCGACCAAGAACGTGATGGGCGTCCGCACGCCGCGCGTCGACGCGGGCGGCTACGCGCCGGTCGAGGCCGCCGAGCTCCTGGAGCTCCCGACCTCCATCCTCGAGTCGGTCCGGCAGTTCCAGGGCATCTACCAGGTCGTCCTCGACATCGCCGAGAAGGAGAACGCGCTCCGGCGCCTCCTCAAGGAGATCGAGAAGACGAAGCGGCGCGCGAGCGCGATCGAGAACGTCCTCGTGCCGCGCCTTCAAGAGACGGTGCGCTACATCAAGTTCCGGTTCGATGAGATGGAGCGGGACTCGTTCAGCATGCTGAAGGCCGTGAAGCGGAAGATCGAGCGCGAGGAGGCCGATGCCCCCGTCTGACTCGGCCGTGCGGTGGTTCCAGACGTTCCGGGGCGTGAGCCTGCTCGCTAAGCTGCTCGCGCTCGGCATCTTCGCCGTGCTGCTCGCCAAGGTCGTCGTCGGCGGAGGGCTCTGATGGCGGACGCCGTCGGGGCCGTCGCCTCCGACACCGCCTCGTTCGAGGCGTTGAAGCGGGTCAAGGCCGCCGAGGCCGAGTGGGACGGCCGCCTCGCGGCCGCGCGGGCGCAGCGCGCCGCGGTCCTCGAGCGCCTCCGGGCCGAGACCGACGCCGCCGTGAAGGCCGCCCAGGCCGAGGCCGAGCAGGAGCGCGTCGCGGCGGTCCAGCGGGCCCGCGCCGACGCCGAGCGGGCGGCATCCGTCCTCGAGGCCGAGGGCGCGGCCGCCGCCCAAGCGGCGGCGAGCGGGGTCGGCAAGCGATCGGCGGACCGGAAGGATGCGATCCTCGCGGCGGTCCTGGGCGCGTTCGCGAGCGAGTAGGCCCCGAGCGTCCCCATGGGAATCCTCCGACCCGAGAAGATGGCCAAGGTGGGCCTGCTCGGGCTCCGGGAGGACGAGGAGCGGATCCTCACCCTGCTCCACGATCTTCGGCTGGCCCAGATCGAGCCGCTCTCCCCGGCGGCGCTCGCCGAGCTCGGACCGGAGCGGGCGACCGAGCTCCAGCGCACGATCGCGGACGAGGCGCTGCGCTTCCGGGGCCTCCTCAACGCGCTGCCCGTCGTCGGCCCGCCCCGGCCGGCGCGCTACGACACGGTCGATCAGCTGCTCGCAGCCGCCCGCGCGGTCCCGATCGACACGGAGGTCGGCGACCTCAAGCGCGAGGACGACCGGCTCCAGACCGAGCTCAAGGGGATCGACGAGACGCTCCACCTCCTCGACCGGATGGCGTTCTATCCGGACCGACTCGAGTACCTCCACTCCCCGCACTTCCTCGCGTTCTACGGCGAGGCGAGCCCCGAGGCGTACGCCGCCCTGCGGGCCGCGCTCCCTGCGAGCGCCGACCCGCAGTTCGTCGCCGGGCCGGTCGGAGAGAGCGTGCCGTTCTTGGTCGTGCTGCGGACGTCGGGCGGGGACGCGCTCTCGCGCGCCGCCCAGACGAACGGGATCCGGCTCACCGCCGTCCCGGCCCGCTCGGGCACGGTGCGCGAGGAGTGGGCGCTCCTGGGCCAGCGCCGGACCGAGATCCTCGCCCGCCGCGCCGCCATCATGGCGCGGCTCCGGGCGATCGCGGACGACTGGTACACGCGCGTGGCCGCGATCGACGAGGCGCTCACGATCCAGAACCGGAAGTACGAGGTGACGACCCGGCTGGGGGCCGGCCGGGACGTCTTCGCGCTCGAGGCGTGGGTCCCGGTCCGGGACCTCGCGCGCCTGCGGGCCGTCGTCGAGCAGGCGACGGAGGGCCGCGTCCACTTCTATGCGGTGCCGACCGCGGAGGAGCCGCCCACGCTGATGGCGAACCCGCGGGGGATCCGTCGGTTCGAGTTCTTCATCCGGTTCTACTCGCTGCCGCAGGCGGACGAATGGGACCCGACCCTCGTCTTCGCGATCGTCTTCCCGCTGTTCTTCGCCCTCATGCTCGGCGACTGGGGCTACGGCCTCACGATCCTGCTGATCTGCCTCTGGATGATCCGCGGCTTCCCCGGTGCCCAGCACCTCCCCCGGTTCGGCCGCACGTTCGTGAAGCGCATCATGGGCCCCCAAGGGATGCGCCAGCTCGCCTACGCGCTCGTCCCGGGCTGCGTGCTCGCGATCGCCCTCGGGCTCTACTGGGACGAGTTCTTCGGCTACGGGCTGTTCCACGCGTTGTTCGGCTACCACGGACCCGCGGACATCCGCTCGAACCCGGGCTTCGTGGGCCTCCTCCTCCTCTTCGCGGGGTTCGTCGGCCTCGGCATGGTCACGCTCGGCTTTGTCTTCGGGCTGCTCAAGGAGTACTTCCACCACCACCGCCGCGGCGTCGTCGGCAAGGCCGGCGGGATCATGTTCGCCTGGGGGATCGCGTTCTTCGGGCTCTCGGTGATCCACCCGGTCACGCTCGGCCCGCTCACCGCGGCCGGCGCGTCGTTCGCGAGCCCCCTGTTCGACCTCTACGTGGGGCTGCTCGCGGCCGGGCTCGCGCTCCTCCTGCTCGGGGAGGGGTTCATGGCCGGGATGATGTCGTTCATCGAGGTCCTGAGCCACATCCTCTCGTACACGCGGCTCGTCGGCATCCTGCTCGCGAGCATCATCCTCGCGCTCGTGATCAACATGATCGGCGGCGGCCTCGTGGTCGGCGGCACGATCGTCGGGATCGTCGCGGGGGTCGTGATCCTCGTCGTGGGCCAGTCGTTCAACGTGATCCTCGGCGTCTTCGAGCCCGGCATCCAGGGGGCGCGGTTGATCTTCGTCGAGTACTTCTCGAAGTTCTACTCGGGCAACGGCAAGCCGTTCCGCCCGTTCGGCGCGGCCCGGACGCACACGGTCTCGTCGATCGGGCCGGACGGGCTCGCGAGCGGACCGCTCGTGCAGGCGCCCCCGCCGTAGGTCCCGGGCGCGGCGCCTAGAGGCGCGGCGAGACGAGGAGCGCGCCGAGGCGCTCCGCCGGGATCCCGTACGTCCGGCCGAACACGATCCGCCGCAGGTCGCTGCGCTCCAACTCCGCGCGCAGCAGGTAGGCGAACAGGATCGCGAGCGAGAGCGGGTAGGTCTTGAGCCGACGCAGCTCGGCGATCGCCCGGTCGCGCTCGAGCGCCGCCTCGTAGCCGGTGAGGCTCTGGTGCTCCGAGAACTCCCGCGCGCCGTCGCCGATCGTCGGGAAGCGGTCCTCGAGCCGCTCGGCGAGCTCGGGGACGCCCCGGCTCGCGTAGAGGTCGGGCGCCTGGGCCGCCGGCACGAGCCCGCCCTCGAGCCAGCGGGCCGCGACGTCCTCGAGCGGCAGGTGCGCCGCCTTCCCCTTGAGGAGCAGGAGGACGTTCCGGACGTCGATCTCGCTCTGGAGGAGCGCCCGGACGACCCACTCGTCGCCCTGGAAGAACTTCGCGGCCGCGAGCACGCCGCGGTAGTACTCGGTCTCGAGCGCGTGCAGGATCGGGAAGATGTTGTGGGAGCGCTCGAACGTCTCGAGGAACGGCAGGATCGTCGTCCCGTAGCCGAACTTCACGAGCGCGGTGACGGTCGCCTCGATCGTCGGCTGGCTGAGGATCAGGCGGACGTCGTCGAGCGTCATCACGCCCGCGTAGAGGCCGGCGGGGATCTCGCGGCTCGAGACGAGGTGGTCCTCGGTCTCGGTGACGGCGCGCCCCTGGGCCTTCGCGGAGAGGATCAGCTCGATGTTCTGGATGTCCCAGCGGGTGAGGTAGGCCCCCACCACGGGCCGGCCGGCGAACGGCGTCGCGTCGTACGCGTGCCGGTTCCGGTGCACGAACGTCCGGTTGATCGCGACCTCGAGGAGGAGGGGCCCCGAGTACGTCGCGCGCGCGTAGTCGAGGCTCGGGCCGTACGCCGTCCCCTCGAGGAGGTTCGTGACGTCGCCCACGTCCTTCGCCCCGAGCAGCGCGGGATACGTCTCCGCCGGGAGGAACGCGGTGAAGTCGGGCTTCAAGCGCCCGAGCGCGCTCGCGTACGGGGAGCCCGCCATCGACCCCCCTAGGCGAGGAGCTCGCGGACGCGGTCCTCGCGCAGCCGCAGCAGCTCGTCGAACGAGAGGTTCAGGCGTCGGGACCCGTCCGGGGTCTCGGCAACGAGCCCGCCCACGATGGCGCGCGGCGTGGGGTCGTAGGCCTTGCCCGCGGCCTTCTGCAGCACGCTCGCGTCCTCGGCGCGGCCCGAGATGCGGACCTGCTTGCCCAGCGCGTCGGTCGCGGCCGCGACCATCCGCTTGAGGACCGCGGGGTACGCGCTCGAGCGCGTGAAGTCGGCGAGGAGCGTCCGGGTCTCGCCGAGCGCCGAGCGCATCCGGGTCTCGCGCGCCTCGTAGAGGAGCTTGCGGGCCTCCAGCTTCGCGGCGGCGAGCCGCTGCGCGGTCTCTCGGGCGACCTCGAGCTCGGTCGCGCGGGCCGCCGCGGCCCGGACCTCGCGCACCCGGCGGTCGCGCTCGGCGGCGATCTTCGCCGTCTCCGCCGCGGTCGCCGCCTCGATCTCCGCGAGCTCGGCCTCGCCGCGTCGGCGGATCTCGTCGACGAGGCTCTCGAGGCTCATGCGCCGGGAGCTCTAGAGGATGTTGAGCAGCAGGATGATGCCCAGCACGAACCCGATGATCCAGAGCGTCTCGGGAATGACGAAGAAGAACAGGACCTGGCCGAACTTCTCCGGCTTCTCGGCGATGATGCCCATGCCGGCGGCGCCGATCCCGGACTGGGCCATGCCCGTACCGATGAGACCTCCGGCGATGGCGATCCCTGCGGCGATGGCTTCGGCGGCGGCGACCGTGTCGCTGACCATGGGTGGACCCGGGCGGCCGAGCAAGGTCGGGTATTTAAACCGAACCACTGCGACGAAGCTGCTACTATGGGAGGTTCAACCCTTATTTTGCGTGCGTCGCGTCGCGGCGCTTAGAAGCACCTTGAGACTGACCGACGTACGCGGTCCACTTGGCGCCCAAACTACCCTGTTCGGGCCACGCCCGTGCGGTCTGCGACGGACGGACCTGCCCAATGGCGGCGCTAGCCCGTTACATGATCGGCAGGATCAATTTTGCGCGTGCCGTCCCCGCCACTATGCGGAGTCATCGGTGTCCCTCCCTTTCAGGGAGCTCTTTAGTGTAACACGATGTAATTGCGCGGCGCGGTTGCCTCCACCTCCACAGTCTTCTGCGTCAGCGGATTCGATCACAGTAGGAACAGTCGGGTTCTCTAGCGCCCGAACCTATCACGTGACCGAAATCTGTTGCAGCGTTCCCGTGACATTGTCAACACTCCAACCGAAGTGCGTGGAGTCTGCCACTGCCTCCGAGGAGATCTGGAGCGCGGAGCGAAACTCATAGTCGAAACTGCTCGAAAGGTATGCTTGAACTGTGACCGCCTCGGTCTCGTCAATCGAATAGACGACCGTCTGGTCGTTCGGGCTTGTTCCACAGCCTACATCACGAGTGTCAAAGTGAAGCAGGTTGAGACCGACGGAGGGAATCGTATCCCCCTCGCCCCGAGCTTCATTGTATGCCTCGATCGCCAAAGTGACGTTCAGCTCTGAGTACAGCGCGTAACTTGAGCCACAGTCCACGCCCAAGTCCACGCTGATTTGCAGACTCCACTCCGCCGATACGTTGTAGAGACGAGAGGAAGACGGTGCCCAAAACGTAGAACCACAGGTTCCGGATGGTGCGCAGGTGTGCCATCCCGCTCCGATTGCCGCTTCCATCCACATGGGTTGGCATGACGACTGAGGCGAGGGGTTCAGTGATATAGAGTTCCAGACGACTCCTGAGCCCGCGGCTCCCCAGTTGGTAACAGCGGAACTGGATTGCATGGTGCATCCTGAGCCAGACGAGTGTGAATAGCTGTCCCCGGAAGTGTAGTACGCGTTGTATGGTGCCCCCATGGAGGTTGCTGGATGCAACGCTGCCGGGGACGGTCCAGCTGCGGCGTTACTACCGAGCTGAACAGAAAGGACCAGGAATCCAACAGCGACGAATAGCGACGCGACACCGTACGCGATGCCTCTCCTACCGGGTTGCATACATAATCCCCATACTGTCATTGCTAATTAACTTTCCTAAAAATCCGACCAGACACATAGGTGCATTTTGGACTGTTACATCAATTGTTCACACTTGCAGACGTGTAGAATTATGTTTAAGCATTCCAAATAGTTCCTGATAGGTTGGTGCCAGATCGCTCGAAAGGCCCATGAGTTCAATCAGAGCGCGCAGTCGTCGATGGCTGCCCCTGCCGAATACCGTGGAGGGGGGCTTGTGGTGGGATTTGCCTAGGAGCGTGTAGCCCAACTCGTTTTCGAGTCGGGTAGGTCGGCGGGTGTTCAGCGAGGAGAGGGGTAGCCCTCTCCTCTTCCCTTCCCTCGTCCCGTTGATTCGCCTCAGGCGACTCGGCTCAGGTACAGTTTCCTCAGGTTGTGCGTCAGCGACCAGAGCTTCCACTCCGCCTGCACCTTCCCGAACCCCCGCAACAGGAATTGCCTCAGCCCCCGTCCCTGTTTCATCTGACCGAAGACCGGCTCCACCACGTACTTCCGATGCCCGTAGTGGGCCTTCCCGCTCTCGCTTCGCACCTTCCTCCGCATCCTCGCCACGAACGTCTCGTCGCTCGGAGGTCGGCCTCGGGGACACTCCCCTCGCTCCGTGGTCCTCCCGTTGTCGGGAGGACAGTAGACGTCGATGCCTCGCTCCTCAGCCTCGCGGATCGCTTCCTCGCCGAAGTACCCGGCATCCGCGTCCAGTTCTCGAGGGATCAGCTCCGTGTTGCGGATCGTGGCGTTCATCATCGGGACCATCTGCTCCTTATCGTTGGGAGTCTGGGTCGCCTCCGCCGCCACGATGATCTGCGCCTGCTCGTCGACCACCGCTTGACAGTTGTACGCTTGGACGAATGAGCCTCGGTTCGCCCCGTCTGGCATGATCCGCGAGTCCGGGTCGGTGAAGTTGATCTGCGCCTTCGGGTCGATCGGCTCTCCCTCCTTCCCTGCCGCCTTCGCCTTCTCCTTCTCGCGTTCCTCGAGGCGCTTCCGAGCGGCGCGGATCTTCTCCAGCCGCTCCTTCTTGGTCTTCCATCCCTCGGGCAGCTCGTGGAGGTAGGGGTTGTTCTCCTTCCCGAACCGTCGGTCCTCCTCGGCGTCGATCGCGATCCCCTCGCGGATGTATTCCTGGATGCGCCGCCGAAGTTCCTCGTCGAGCTGCCGCTCCTTCTCGAGCATCTTCCCGTGGCTCATCGCCTTGTGTTTCGAGGCGTTCGCCTTCACCTTCGTGCCGTCCAGCGCCACCCGAACCATTCCGACCAACCCCGCCTCCCGGCAGAGGCGAACGACCTCGAGGAAGAGCCGATCGAGGTTCGCGAGGTTCCTCAGGCGGAACCGGGCGAGCGGAGTGAAGGTCGGGTGCTGGTCGGCGGCGAGATACCGGAACGCGACATCCTCGTAGGTCGCCCGAGCGACCTTCCTCGAGGAGGTGGTGCCCACGCAGTACCCATACAGCCAGAGCTTGAGCATCAGGGCGGGGTGAAACGCCGGGTTGCCTCCCTCCTCGTTCTCGTAGCCCTGGAAGAACGGCGTCAGGTCGATCTCGGTCTCCACGAAGTCCGAGATGAACCGGGCGAGATGCTCCGGCGGCAACCACTCTTCGAGGTTCGGAGGAAGGAGGAGTGTCTGGTGCGGGTCGTATCGGCGGAAGTTCGGGGTCGGCGGGCTCGACATGCGAGCCCATAGGCGTACGCGACGAAAGTACTTTCGCCGGTGCTCACTTCAGCAGCTCTGACGAGTTGCGCAACACGCTCCTAGGCTGCGTCGTTGCTCGACTCTTCCGGACCGGTGTTCTCCGGGGCGTGTCGGACAATTCCAATCGCGCCCAGCCACGTGACGAACCCGAAGAAGTAGGCGGTCGCGCAGACGATGCAGAGCGCCCCGATGAGGGCGAGCTCCACGTAGAGGAGATAGAGCGCGAGCGCGACCCCGGCGGTCGTGACCGCGAGCAGCAGGAGGCTCCACGCCCGGACCCGGGGGCGCGACTCGGCGAGGCCGGCGAACCCGAGGATCGCGACGAACCCGCCCACGCCCCAGACGTAGTCCGGGATCCCGAGGGTCGTCGTCTTGCCGCTCTGGTCGACCGTGGAGCACGAGAAGAACGTGTTGAGGGAGCAGAGGCTCCGGAGCGACGCCTCGAAGAACTCCGCGGCGGCGAAGAGCGCGACGATGAGCCCAAGGCCGGCCGACAGGTAGACGACCGTGCGGATCGTCCGGACCTGCATCGGCGGGGGCCTACAGCTGCGCCAGGTCGCTGTTCACGACGTTCGTCATGGCCGAGGTCCACTGGTACTTCGACGGCTGATTGAGCCCCGGGTTCGCGGCTAAGAACGACGCGACCGTCGAGAACCCGTTGGCCTTCAGGATGTAGGCGCAGATCCAGCCGGCCTGCGTCTGGAGGCTCGAGACGGTCGTCCACGGCGACCCGCTCTCCGTGAGCACGGAGGTCGCAACGGTCTGAACGCCGCTCGAGGCCCAGGGGCTGAGGTCGCCGGGGCTCACCAGCGAGCTCCCCGCGTGGACGTACTGCCCGTTCAGCACGACGAACGGGATCGAGCTCCCCGAGTAGGCGGTGACATACGCCTGCTGGTAGCAGTTCGACGTCCCGGGAAAGGTCCCCTCGGTACCCGAGGTCGGAGTCCAAAAGTACTCGGACACCTGAAAGGAGAGCGCCGGGGAGTTCACGCTCGCGACCGCCAGCACGACTTCGGGCGTATACGGCCCCGCTGGGTCGTCGCTCGAATACTGGAAGCTCGTTCCTGGTATCCCGGAGGTGGTTCCGCTGAAACTGGCTTCGAATTCGGTGAGGGCCTTCCACATCGCCCAGCTGCTCGCCGAGCAGTACGGGCACCATGTGGCGCCGTAGAAGTAGAACACCGGGAGCCCGTTGTCGTGCCAGGCGGACGTGGAGACCGACCCCCATCCGGGCGCGGGCTGGTTGCCCAGCGACGGTGGGAGGTACGGGCAACCGAAGAGCACGGTGCCGGCGATGCCGATCACGCCCGCGACGACCAGTCCGAGCACGATCCCGTAGACGACCGTCGAGCGGAACAGCTTCGACCAGCGGGCGCCCGACGAACGCCAGAGCCCGAAGAGGAGCACGAAGGCGGCGACCGCGAGCCCGAGCAGGAGCCACGGGATCGCCGGCAGCACGAGACCGACCGGCGATGGGGCCACGTAGGCGAGGGCGGCCCAGACCGCGAGCGTCGGCGTCGCCAGGTAGCCGACCCGCGCGAGGGTCCACTGGCGCTCCTTGAGCTCCCGGTCCTGCTTCGAGACCTTGGCGGGCTCCTCCCCGCCTCGACGGTCCTGCCGGGACTTCCGGCGGTGGTAGAGCGCCCGGAGGGCCCGGCCCTCCTCCGAGACGGAGGCGTCCGGGTGGAACGCGACCTTCGGGTCCGCGGCGATCCGGTCCCAGTCCCAGCCTTTGGACCGGAGCTCCTCGACGCGGTCCCAGTCGACCATCGCCCGACCAGCGCCCGCCCCCTTTTCCTCTTTGCTGCGCGTCGGCAGCCCCGCCGTCGGGGGCCGGCGACGGGCGAACGACCTTGTAGCCGCGCCCCTTGGGCGGCCCGATGCGGCTCACCTTCCTCGGGACCGCCGGCTCGTGGCCGACCAAGGAGCGGTCCGCGAGCGCGATCGCGCTCGACCTCGAGCGCGAGCTGGTGCTGCTCGACTGCGGCGAGGGGACCCAGCGGCAGTTCTTCCAGTCGAGCGCCTCGTTCATGCGCGTGCGGCGGATCTTCCTCACCCACTTCCACGGGGACCACTTCCTCGGGCTCCCGGGGCTCGTCCAGAGCATGAGCCTCAACCACCGGACCGACCCGCTCGACATCTACGGCCCGCCCGACGCCGAGGAGATGGTCGGCCGGGCCCTCCGCATGGGCTACTTCACCCTCCGGTTCCCCGTCAGCGTCCACGCCCTTTCGCCGGGCGCGTCGGTCGAGCTCGACGGCTACACGGTCCGGACGAGCGCCGCGGTCCACCCCGTCCCGTCGATCGCGTACCGGCTCGAGGAGGGGCCGAAACGCGGACGGTTCGACGGCGAGCGGGCGCGCGCGCTCGGGATCCGGGGCGCCGACTTCGCCCGGCTCGAGGCCGGGGAGCCGGTCCGGGTCGGCTCGACGGTCGTGCACCCCGCGGACGTGATGGGGCCGCCCCGTCCGGGCCGGTCGGTCGTCTACTCCGGCGACACCGCCCCGTCCGAGGACGTCCGGAAGCTCGCCGACCGGGCGACCGTGCTGATCCACGAGGCGACCGCGGCCCAGGAGATCGAGGCCGAGGCGAACCAGTGGGGCCACTCGTCGGCCCGGCAGGCCGCGGAGACCGCGAACGCGGCCCGGGTGGAGACGCTGTTCTTGACCCACTTCTCGGCGCGGTACAAGGAGCTGGAGCCGCTCGAGACCGAGGCCCGGATCGTCTTCCCCGGGTCGACCGCGGCCCGCGACCTCCTCGACCACCTCATCCTCCAGCCATGATCCCCGCCGACCTCGTGGTCACCGACCTCGCCGAGGCGGTGACGCTCGCCGACGGGCCGGTGCCGCGCCGGGGGGCGGAAATGTCCGAGCTCGGCCGCATCCCGGACGCCGCCCTCGCGGTCGCCGACGGCCGGTTCGCCTGGGTGGGGCCCGAGCGCGCGCTGGCCCGGTCGGTCCGGCTCCGCGCCGGCGGTCGGCGCCTCTCGGGGGCCGGGGGCACCCTCGTGCCGGGGTTCGTCGACCCCCACTCCCACGTCCTCTTCGCGGGCGACCGGTCGTTCGAGGTCCCGCTCAAGTGCCGGGGCGTGAGCTACCCCGAGATCGCGCGCCGCGGCGGGGGCCTCTTCGCGACCGTCCGCGCGACGCGGGCGGCGAGCGACCGGACCCTGCTCGCCGAGACGTCGGCCCGCCTGCGACGCATGGCGGCGACCGGGTCGACCGCGGTCGAGGTGAAGAGCGGCTACGCGCTCTCCCACGCCGGAGAGCTCCGTCTCCTCGGGCTCGTGCCCGCGCTCGCCCGCCGCACGGGGATGCGGCTCGTCCCCACGTTCCTGGGCGCGCACGCCGTCCCCCTCGAGTTCCGGGGCCGGGCCGATGCCTACGTGGACCTCCTCGTCCGCCGCACCCTGCCCGCGGTCGCCGCCCGCGGACTCGCCCGGTTCTGCGACGTCTTCTGCGAGCCCGGGTTCTTCAGCGTCCGGCAATCGGAGCGGATCCTCCGGACCGGCCTCGCGCTCGGCCTCGGCGCGAAGATCCACGCCGAGGAGTTCGTCCTCTCGGGCGGCGCGCGGCTGGCCGCCCGCCTCCGGGCGACCTCGGCGGACCACCTCCTCGCGGCGACGTCCGCCGACGCGGCCCGGCTCGCCGCCGCAAAGGTGACGGCAGTCCTCCTGCCGGCGACCGCGTTCTCCTCCTCGCCGAAGCGCCGCAGCCCGGGCCGCGAGATGGTCGACGCCGGCGTGCCCGTCGCGATCGGCTCCGACCTCTCGCCGAACGTCTGGATCGAGGCGATGCCGACCGTCGGCGCGCTCGCCGTCCACGGGGCGCGCCTCACGCCCGCCGAGGCGCTCACGGCGGCGACCGTCAACGCCGCCCACGCGGTCGGGCTCCGCGACCGGGGCACGATCGCGGTCGGCCGCCCGGCCGATTTCGCGATCCTGCCGCTCCGTTCGGCCGACCGGTTCGGGTACCGGTTCGACGCGTTTCCGACGGCCGTTTATCGTCAGGGAAAACCGGTTTCTCCGCCGTAACTCCGTCAGTACATCTAAATAGGACCCTCGACTAATCGCCGAGAGAGGTCGCCACATGGCGGAGAAGGTCGGCAAGGAGCAGATCAAGCGCGAGAAGGGCTACCTGTACTACCTCGGCAAGGACGGGTACCTGTGGAAGACTCCGACGAAGCTCAACAAGTCGGGGAAGAAGTCGAAGGTCGGGACCGAGAAGATCACCCGGCAGGACGGCTACATGTACTTCCTCGACAAGAAGGGGTTCGTCTCCCGCGCCAAGATGAAGAACGCCTGAACTCGGCCCACCTTTTCCAGCGGAACCTTCCCTGCGGGGAAGGTTCCCCTCTTCCCAGCCGGCGCCCGCGCCGGGCGGGCCCGGGCGCACGGCCCGATCACTTGGGATCGCGCCGGGCCCACCGCTGAAGGACCGCGGCGACCCCGATGCCCGCGCCGACCAGCGCGAGCGCCCCGACCACGATCTCCACGCCGAGCCAGGGGGCCGCCCCGGAGGTCGGCGGCGGCGCCGAAGTGCCGGAGACGACCGTCACCGAGACGTTCGCGAACGCCGACTCCCCGAAGCGGTCCGTGACCTCGGCGGTGACGGAGTACACGCCCGGGCTCCGCGGCGCGCACGTCAGCGCCGACGCCGGCTGCGAGAAGCAGCCGGGCGGTAGGCCGGCGTACGCGAACGAGTACGGGGACGACCCGCCCTCGACCGAGAAGTCGAGGCGGAGGGTGGTGTTGACGGACACCGGGTTCGGATCGATCGACGCCACGGCGAATCCGAGCGTCGGCTGGACGAGGAGCGTGGCCGAGGCCTCGGCCATCGCCCCGTTCGCGTCCCGGACGACGACCGAGATCGCATAGGACCCGACCGCCGAGGGCTGGCAGGTCACGGTCGCACCGGACGGGGCCGGGCAGCCGGGCGGGAGACCCGCGAAGGCGTAGCTCCAGCCGCCGGCTCCGGCGGAGGTCCGGGCCGTGATCGTGGTCGACCGGTTCACATCGACCTCGGGAGAGGAGAGGTAGAGCGCCGGCGCCACCTGGCTCCAGGTCGAGCCCGCGAGCGTCCAGGAGGCCGACAGGTTCGCGCTCCCGTTCTCCCCGCCGACCAGGACCGTCACGTTGTCGACGGGATCGAACGCGAGCCCGGGACCCCACATCGAGGGGACCGTCCCCTGGGTGGGCAGGAGGGCCCAGTTCCCGTCGAGGTACTCCCAGGTCGTGTTCGGCGCGAGCCCCCCGTTGATCGCGCCGCCGTAGAGCACCAGGGCACCGGATTCGCTGTCAAGCGTCAGGGCATCCCAGAACCGGCCGGGCGGGGCGAGGGCGGGGGCGAGCTCCGTCCAGTTCCCGTTCGCGTACGCCCAGGTCAGATTGCAGGCCCCGAACGTGGACGGGCAGCTGGAGTACGACCACTCCCCGAAGTCGAGGAGCGCGCCCGAGCTGGGGTCGAAGGCCATCGCGCCGCCGAAGCCCCGACCGGGGTGCGCGGTCGGCGTGCGCTCGGTCCAGGCGTCGGCGTGGTACGTCCACGTGTCGGAGAGGTTCCCGTAGTCCCACCCGCCGAAGAGGACGACGTCGCCCTCCGCCGGATCGTCGGCGAACGACGCCCCGTCCCGCCCGGGAGGCGCGGGGCCGACCGCCGCGGTGATGTTCGCCCACTGTCCGTCGGAGAACGTCCAGGTGTCCCCGAGGTAGAGGGGACCCGGTCCGAGACTCTCGCCTCCGAACAGCACGACGTAGCCGTCCTGCGCGTCGTAGGCCATTTGCTCGCCGACGCGGGACGGCGGCGCGACGGTCGGGTCGAGCTCGGTCCAGGAGCCGTTCTGGTAACTCCACGTCACCCCGCGGGTGGGGGTCGGTCCGGGTCCGAAGAGGAGCACGTAGCCGTCGGCGGCATCGTACACGATCGCCGACTGGGCCGGAAGCGCCGGCGGGGCGGTCGAGGGCCGAACGGCCGACGCCGACCCCGGAGGAGACCCAGCGGGCCCCGCGAGGTCCGCGACTCCGCCCGAGCGGGGGGCCGGCCCCGTACCGGTCGGCAGGATCGGGAGGGCGACCAAGACGGCGAACCCGACAGCGAGGGCGGCGACGAGCGCCCGCTCTCGCCGAGACGCTCCGGCGTGGGAGGAGCAGGCCGGAAGGACCGCACGGCGCCCCATGGGACGACGTCCGGGCCAGGGCGGGATGCCCGATATAGACGTCCGGACGAGGGACCTTATACTTCCGGACCGTCGCGACGGCGTCCGAGCATGGTCTGCCGCAACGACCCCGACGATCCGAGGAAGTGCGAGCGCTGCGGGGCGTTCCTCTGGGTCGCCGAGGAGGGCCTGTTCTGCGGCGACTGCGGCGTCGTCATGCCGTGCACGATGCGGATGCTGCCCGCGCCGCCTCCGGCCCCGGAACCCGCGCCCCGCTAGTCGCACCGGCCCTGCCGGGCCCGTCGGAGGGGAAGATGCGCAACGATTCTTCCGGAGGAACGGATTGAGCGCTTCGAGCGACGCGCGCGACGGGATTTGCGCGCGAATCCGACCGAGGCCACTTATACCGCGTCGCGTGTGGGGAGCACCCGGAGGATTTTTGACGGGTGTTCCGGGCGGCACCGGACGCGTCTCGTGCGGTCCTGCGACGGGTGGGAACGGCCTCGTTCCGAGGGCGTTCCGTCCCCTCTCGCGGGTCGGACGGGACCCAGCACGGTCATAAGCCCCGGCACGACAGCACCCGCCCCATCCTCCGCGGAGCAAACCTCAATGGCCGTCGCAAAGAAGCGCCCCCTCCCCTCGTCCGATGAGCCGGCCGCCCGGATCGGTCGGGAACCGATCCCCGTCCCGCGGCTGGTGCCCCGCGGCAAGACGGCGTTCGACACCGTCCAGTGGCGCAGCCACGACGCGGTGATCAAGAGCGCCGACGGCAAGGTGATCTTCGAGCAGAAGGGGATCCACGCCCCGACCTCCTGGTCCGAGACCAGCGTCAACATCGCCGCGTCGAAGTACTTCCGCATCCTCCAGGGCCGCCGCGAGAGCTCCGTCGACGGCATGATCCGACGGGTCTGCCACTGGATCGCCCAGCGCGGGGTCGAGCTCGGCTACCTCGACACGGCCGACGAGGCGACGACCTTCGAGGAGAGCCTGGCCTACCTCATGGTCCAGCAGATGGCGGCGTTCAACAGCCCCGTCTGGTTCAACGTCGGGGTCCGCGAGCCGCCGCAGTGCTCGGCGTGCTTCATCCAGTCGGTCTCCGACGACATGGACTCGATCCTCGGGCTCGCGACGAGCGAGGGCCGCCTCTTCAAGGGCGGCAGCGGCACGGGCACGAACCTCTCGCCGCTGCGCGGGAGCCGCGAGAAGCTCGCCGGTGGCGGGATCGCCTCCGGGCCGGTCTCGTTCATGCGCGCGTTCGACGCGATGGCCGGCGTGATCAAGTCGGGCGGGACGACCCGGCGCGCCGCGAAGATGGTGATCCTCAACATGGACCACCCGGACATCGTCGACTACATCGAGTGCAAGGTCCGCGAGGAGGACAAGGCGCTCGCGCTGATCCGGGAAGGGTACTCGTCCAACTTCGACGGGACCGATCCCGACTCCGCCTACGCGTCGATCGCCTACCAGAACGCGAACCACTCGGTCCGCATCCCCGACGCGTTCATGGACGCCGTCGTGCGCGACGGCGAGTGGAAGACGTACAACCGCACCGACCACGCGGTCGCCGGAACGTTCCGCGCCCGCGAGCTGTGGCGGAAGCTCGCCTACGCGGCGTGGCGCTGCGGGGACCCGGGCGTCCAGTTCGACGACGTCACGAACGACTGGCACACGAGCCCCAACACCGCGCGCATCAACGCGTCCAACCCCTGCTCCGAGTACCTGTTCCTCGACGACTCGGCGTGCAACCTCGCGTCGATCAACCTCATGAAGTTCCTCGACCCGAAGGGCGCCCTCGACGTCGAGTTCTTCCGGCAGGCGGTCCGCACGATGGTCCTCGCGATGGAGATCCTCGTCGACGCTTCGAGCTATCCGACCGCGCCGATCGCCCAGAACTCGCACGACTACCGGCCCCTGGGGCTCGGCTACGCGAACCTCGGGGCGCTCCTGATGCACTACGGGCTCGCCTACGACTCGGAGGCCGGCCGCACGCTCGCGGGCGCCGTCTCGGCGTTCCTGTCGGCGGAAGGCTACCACATGTCGAGCGAGATCGCGAAACGGATGGGCCCGTTCGCGGGGTTCGAGAAGAACCGCGCCCCGATGCTCCGCGTGATGGGCAAGCACGCGAAGGCGGCGGAGCGGATCCCGATCAACGACCCGCGCCTGACCGCGTTCGTCCAGGCCGCCGTCGACCGCTGGCACGACACGCAGCGGGCCGGCGAGCTGTGGGGCTACCGCAACGCGCAGATCTCCGTCATCGCGCCGACCGGGACGATCGGCCTCCTGATGGGCTGCGACACGCTCGGCCTTGAGCCCGAGCTCTCGCTCGTGAAGGTCAAGAACCTGGTCGGCGGCGGCGTGATGCGGATGGTGAACCGCACCGTCCCCGACGGCCTCGCCGCCCTCGGCTACGCGCCCGACGAGATCCGGGCCATCACCGAGCACGTCGAGAAGACCGGCTCGATCGAGGGCGCCCCCGGCCTCGAGGCCGGGGACCTCCCCGTCTTCGACTGCGCGCTCGCCCCCGCGGGCAGCTCGCGCACGATCGCGCCGATGGGCCACCTCCTGATGCTCGGCAGCGTCCAGCCGTTCCTCTCGGGCGGCGCGTCGAAGACGATCAACCTCCCCAACGAGGCGACCGTCGAGGACATCGAGAAGATCTACACCGAGGCCTGGCGCCTCGGCATCAAGTCGGTCGCGCTGTACCGGGACGGCTGCAAGGCGTCCCAGCCGTTCGAGACGGGGAAGGGCAAGGCGACCGCGCCCGTGGGCCCGCGCGGTCCCGCGCGCGAGCGGCTCCCCGACGAGCGCAAGGCGATCACCCACCACTTCTCGGTCGGCGGGCACGACGGCTACGTCACGGTCGGCCTCTACCCCGACGGACGGCCCGGCGAGGTGTTCTTCCGGGTCACGAAGGAGGGCTCGACGGTCAACGGCCTCATGGACTCGCTCGGGATCTCGATGTCGATGGCGCTCCAGCACGGGGTGCCGTTGAAGGACCTCGTGCGGAAGCTGGCGCACCTGCGTTTCGAGCCGGCCGGCGCGACGAACAACCCCAAGATCCGCTTCGCGAAGTCGATCCCCGACTACGTCGCGCGGTGGCTCGCCCTCGAGTTCCTGACCGAGGACGAGCGGCGCGCGATCGGGCTCGAGGGACCGGCGGAGGGGAACGGCAACGGGAACGGCCACGCCGGCTCGGCGCCGGCGAAGCCGGGGGCGGCGCCCCCGCCGGCCGGGAAGTTCGAGACCCGCTCCCTCGACACGTTCGCCCCGAGCGCCCCCGGCGGCGGCGCGTCGGAGGACGCGCCCTCCTGCGCGATCTGCGGCGGCATCATGGTCCGCTCGGGCACGTGCTACGCGTGCACGGTCTGCGGCTCCACGAGCGGCTGCTCGTAGGCGGTCGGGCGGCTCAGCGGGCCGAGCCCGCGGCGAGGGCCGGCTCCTCGGAGCGGGCCGCCCCGGCGTCGGGCGCCGCGGCGGCGGCGTCACTGCGGCTGCCGTCCGCGAGGAAGCGGTAGTTGCGCAGCAGCAGGGAGAGGCCGAAGCCCACCAGCGAGAGGATCGCGATGACGGCGAACACCAGCTGGAAGCCGAAGTTCGAGTAGATCTGGACCGTCACGGGCGGCGCCGGGGGCGGCAACGTGATCACGTACGGCGTCAGGAAGCTCGCGAGGATCGTCGCCGCGAGGACCGGACCGACCGCGCTCCCGAGGTTCCGGAACGTCTGGTTCATGCCGGTCTGGATGCCGAGCTCGTGGCGCCCGACCGACAGGACGATGATGTTGCTCATCGCGATCAGGATCGCGACGTTCCCGACGAGGGCGGGGATCGTGAACAGCGACACCTCGTAGACGTTCGCGTGGAAGATCACGAGGCCGAGCGCGCCGAGGCCCATGATCGCGAAGCCGGCGAGCGTGACCGGCTTCGGGCCGGCCTTCCCGATCCAGCGGCCCCACAGGGGCGCGAAGGCGAGCATGCCGAGCGCGGCCGGGAGGGCCGAGAGGCCCATGTCGAAGTCGTTGTAGCCGAAGCCGGGCGGATAGTTGTACTCGATGAGGATGACGAGCCCCACGAAGACGAGGAACATCCCGACGCCGACGAACACGCCGTTGACGTTCGAGACCCAGATGTTCCGCTGCTTGAGCGCGGAGAACGAGACGACGGGGTTCGGCGTCCGCAGCTCCCACCAGACGAAGAAGGCGGTCGCGACGAGCGCGAGGACGAAGAACTGCACGACGCCGACCGGGACCCCGCCCCAGTGCACGGCGGCGACGCTCCCCCAGCCCCAGTAGGCGCCTTCGGTGATCCCGAACAGCGCGGTCGCGAGCGCGATCCCGAGGCTCGCGATCCCGGGCACGTCGATCGCCGCGGGGTGGAGGTACGGCGACTCGCGCAGGATGAAGTAGGCGAGGATGACGAGGACCACCGCGACCGGGATCACGGTATGGTAGGTGAGCTGCCAGCCGAACTCGTAGGCGATGTAGCCGCCGCCCACGAGGCCGACGGCCGCCCCCGCCGCGAACATCCCCGAGACGATCCCCTGGGCGGTCCCGACGCGCGCGGCCGGGAACACCTCGGGGAGCATCGCGAAGGCGAGCGGGAACATGCCCATTCCGAGGCCCTGGAACGCCCGGATGCCGATCAGCACGTAGATCTGGTTCGCGCGGTCGAGGCCGAACGCCTGGCCGATGTTCGGGGAGAACCCGGCGAGGCTCACGGCGACCGCGTAGAGGCTCATCACGATGAGCATCATCCGCTTCTTGCCGTACTTGTCGCCCAGCTTCCCGAAGATCGGGGTCGCGACGGTGCCGACGAGCAGGTACGCCGAGATGATCCAGACGACCGTCGTCGCGGGCGGGTAGTTGAAGAACGTCTCGAACGCGCCGAACGACGGGATGACCATCGTCTCGACGTACGTGACCATGAGCGCCATCAGCGCGACGACGATCAGCACCGCGTTCGCGGCGCGGGCGTCGTACGGGGTGCCGGCCGCGGTCGTCGCGAAGTGGTCGTTCGACGCCGCGGCGGCGGCGGCCGGCGCCGGGGCGCTCACGCGCGGTCCCCCTCGGCCGGAGCGGGCCGTTCCGCCTGGAGACGCTGAGCGAGCGTGCGGAGCGTGCGCGCCGTCACCGCGACGTCCTCTTCCGGGATCCCGGTCAGGAGGTCCCGCAGCGAGGCGTCGAACTTCTTCCAGATCGCTTCGAGCGTCCGGTGCCCCTTCGGGGTCACGACGAGCAGGATCTGGCGGCGGTCGCGCTCGCTCGGCCGGCGGGCCACATACCCGCCCGCCACGAGCTGATCGACCGACGCGGAGCACGCCGCCGGCGTGATCCCCAGCCGACGGGCGAGCTCGCCCGGATGGCGTTCCGGTCCGCGGTCGAGGTGGTGCAAGGGCCAGAACGCCGACGGGGCGAGCCCCGTCGCGACGATCTCGGGCTTCAGCAGCTGGACGACCCCGTGCGAGAAGTCGCGGATCGGCTCCAACAGCTCGGTCTTCGCCGCCGAGCGCGGTGCGGCCAGGGACGGGAGGGCGGACATGGGGTGCTTTGGCCCCCAAACAGTTAGGCTACTTAACTGTGTTGCGCGTGTAAGGTTCAGGACCTGATGGATCGCCCGCGGGCGCCTCAGGCGAGGGCGTAGCGTGCGAGCTCCACGAGGTCCCGGAGGGTCGGGCGGCTGTCGTCGGGCACCGTCGTCCGTCCCCACGTCGCGACGAGCGCGCCCTGCGCGAAGCCGGCGACGCGGCCGGCGTTCGCGGCCCCGAGCCCCCGCGGTGGACCCCGCCGGTCGATCTCGAGCAGCAGCACGAGTGCCCCGACCGGCCCGGAATCCACGGTGAGGGTCGGCGCCCGGGCGCCCCCGCGGCGCTCGACGCGGCACTCCTCGTCGTGGAGGTGCGCGATGCGGGCCCCGACACGCGCGCGCGGCGCCGGCCCCGGGGGCGCCGACCGCCAGGCGATGCCGGCCCCGGCCCGGCGGAACCGTTCCATGAGGCCGGGATCGACCGGACCGGACGGTTCCGTCACGCGGCGCTCCGGACCCCCCGCCACAGCCGGCAGTCCGGCCGCACCGAGCACGGCCCGCACACGGCGAGGTCGCGCTCCTTCGGGCAGTCGCCCGAGATCCCCGTGTGGCACAGCACGAAGTCGTAGCGGGTCGGATCGATCGGGTCGATGCGCCGGAGCGCCTCCGAGACCTCCTCCACCGTCGACCAGGAGCGGGTCCGCCGCCCGGTGAGGCCGAGGTGGTAGGCGATCCAGTGCACGTGCTGGTCGAGCGGGATCATGAGGCTCCCGGTCGGCACGTCCTGCCAGTAGCCGAGGTCCGGGAAGCGGGGTCGGACCATCCACCGGACGAACAGGGTGAGGCGCTTGCACGGGCTCGCCGCCCCGTCGAGCGGGCTCGGGAACAGCCGTCGGTAGCCGGCGGGCGCCCGGCCGAGCGACGGACCGGAGCCGTCCCCGCGCAGCGTCGTGGCGAGGGCGTCGAGGCCGCCCGCGAAGCCCGTCGCACGGAAGCCGTCCAGGAACCGCGTTTCGAGGCTCGCGGACCGGTCGTAGTAGCGGGCCAGCACCCGGCCCAGGAAGGCGATCTGATCGCCGCGGATCCAGCGGTGCCGGAACGCCGCGAGCCGGCGGGCCGCCGCCGGGGCGAGGTCGGGCCCGACGAAGCGGGCCACGTCGCCGTCCGCGATCTCGGCGAGCCGTCGGATCGCGCCGCGGATCGCGGTCGTGTTGCCGACGGCGAGCGTCGCCGCGAGCAGCCCGGCGACCTCGGCCCGACGCGCGTCGCGGGCCAGCGGTCGGATCTCGGCGAGGGGGTCGTCGCCGACCGACCGCTCGAACGGGAACCGGCGGTAGAGCGCCTCGAGATGCCGCGGGAACTCCGGGGTCGGTCGGTGGTCCCGCACGGCGCGCCCGACCCCCCGGGCGGATTTACGGTTCGCCCGGCGCCCGCGGAGAGCCCTAACTAGCCCCGCGACCTCCCCGGACCGTGACCGCGGGGGGCCTCGAGTTCCGCCCGACGCTCGACCGGCGCTGGCTCGAGCACGACGCGCTCGCGCACCCGGTCCGGCATGCCTACGCGCTCTGGGACCTCGCGCACTCCCCCGAGCGGATCCGCTTCGTCTCGGCGGTCGACGGCGAGGAGACGGTCGGCTACCTGCTCGTCTGGCTCGGCCACCCGGCGGCGCCGGTCGTCCACTGGGTGGGGGACGATCTCCGCCTCGTGGGGCTCGCGGCGCATCTCCCGCCCCGCCCGCTGGTCGCGATCGTCCCCCCGGCGTTCGCCGAGGCCGCCGCGGCGGCCCGGGGGCCGGGGCGCGCCGTGGCGCTCCTCGGCCTGGTCGGTCGGGGTTCGGCGGACCCGGGGCCGGTATCGGAGACCGTCCGTCGGCTCGAGGCCGCCGACCGGGCGTCGCTGCGGGCGTGGGCCGCGCAGCAGGACGACCCGGTCGTCGCGGAGTACGCGGGCCTCGACCCGGCCCGGGAGCTCGTGTACGGTGCGTTCGAGGGGGACCGGCTCGAAGGGGTCGTGCGCGCCGCGGTCCGGCTGCCGGCGCTCTGGGTGCTCGGCGGCGTCTACGTGACCCCGGCGGCCCGTGGGGAGGGGTTCGGGCGGGCGCTGGTCGAGACCGTGCTGCGCGCGGCCGCGGCCGCCGGCGCGGACGTCGCGCTCTACGTGCGCGAGGACCGGACCCCCGCCCGGACGCTCTACGCCTCGCTCGGCTTCGCGCCGGCCGACCGGCGCGTCTGGCTCGACCTCGGCGCGGGCCTCGTTCCGTAGGACCGCACCAACGGCTTAACCGCGGCCTCCCGGTGGGGGGAGCGATGCCGACCAACGCCGAGGTCGCGGAGGTGTTCCGCGCGATCGCGAACCTTCTGGACGTGCTCGGTGAGCCGTTCAAACCGGAGGCGTACCGTCGCGCGGCGCGCTCGATCGAGTCGCTGACCGAGCCGATCGCACGGGTCGCCGCCCGCGGCGAGCTGCGGACGATCCCGGGGGTCGGGGAGGCGATCGCCGACAAGACGGACGAGCTGCTGCGGACGGGCCATCTCGAGTACTACGAGCGCCTCCTGAAGGAGGTCCCGCCGGGCGTCGTCGAGATCATGCGCCTCCCGTCGCTCGGTCCGAAGACCGCCCGCCGGTTCTGGACCGAGCTCGGGATCGAAGGCCCGCAGGAGCTCGCCGCGGCGATCGCCGCCGGGAAGCTCGACCGCGTGAAGGGGTTCGGACCGAAGAAGATCGAGCAGATCCGGGCCGCGATCGCGGCGGCCGCCGGGGGCCCGACGGGCGCCCGTCGCCCGATCGAGGACGTCTACGCGCTCGCGATGCGCCTGCTCGCCGCGCTTCGGGCGACCCCGGCGGTCGAGCGGGTCGAGATCGCGGGGAGCTTCCGGCGGCGCCAGGAGACGGTCGGGGACCTCGACGTCCTCGCCACGTCCACGGCGCCCGAGTCGGTCTTCGACCGGTTCTCCGGGCTGCCCGACGTCCGGGAGGTCCGGTTGCGCGGCGGCACGAAGGAGACGGTGATCCTCGCGAACGGGCTCCAGGTCGACCTGCGGGTCGTCGAACCGGACGCGTTCGGGGCGGCGCTCCAGTACTTCACCGGCTCGAAGGACCACAACGTCACCCTGCGCACCCTCGCCCGCGACCGCGGGCTCAAGATCAACGAGTACGGGGTGTTCCGGGGCGACGCGCGCGTCGCGGGCCGGACCGAGGAGGACGTCTACGCGACGCTCGGCCTCGCCTGGATCCCGCCCGAGCTTCGGGTCGATCGGGGGGAGATCGCCGCGGCGGCGAAGGGCCCGGCGCCGCCGCTCGTGACCGCCGAAGCGCTGCACGGCGAGCTCCACCTCCACCTTCCGCCGGGCGCCGACGCAGCGCTCGTCGACCGGGTGCTCGCGGACGCGCGGGCCCGTTCGGTCGACTACGTCGCGCTGGTCGTCGCGGGGGTGGACGCGCACGGCGACCCGTTCCGCCTGCCCGCGGAGCTCCTCCGACGTGCGGGGCGCGAGCGGGCGGGGGGTCCGACGATCGTGCCGGTCGCGGAGGTCGGTCCCGGCCCCCTCCCGGCGACGCTCGAGGAGGGGACGGCCGAGGTCCGACTGCTCCGGCCGGTCGGGACGGAAGTGCCGACCGAGGTCCCAGCCGGGGTCCGCGGCGTCGTGCATCTGGGCGCCGGACTCGGCGACCCCGAGCGGCTCGCGCGGTGGATCGGCGTCGCCGGGGAGGCCGGTCTGTTCGTCGAGGTCGGGCCGGGCTCCGAGCGGCTCGACTCGAACGCCGCGCGCGCGGCGCTCGACGCCGGGGCGCGACTCGCCGTGCCCCGGGGCCTTGGAGGGGCGGAGTTCGACCCGACCGAGCCGATCGGGATCGGGTTCGCCCGGCGGGCGGGGGCTTCCCCCGAGCAGGTCGCGAACACGGCGAAGGCGGGGCCCCGAGGGCCGGTCCGCCGGGCTACGGCGCGGTGATCGGTACAGCGATCGTCTCGACCGAGACGGTCGCGCCGTGGGCGAGGCAGCTCGTGCACCGGTGCGTCGCCGGGTCCTGGCCGTGCCGCCAGAAGCAGTCCGCACACAGCGGGCGTCCGCAGCCCCAGCAGCGGGGCGTCGCGTAGCGGCTCCCCAGCGGGGACGCGCAGTCGGCGCAGGCCCGGGCCGGGGCGAGCGGGTGCGCCTGGTAGGGGGGCGGCTCGGGGAAGCGGGCCCGTGGCCGCTCGAGCGGCGGGATCGGGCCCCGGGGTCGACCCGGGCGGACCGGCAGGGGCGTGGGGGCCTCGTTCACGGAGCCGGACCACGCCGGCCTCCCTTTTTATGCCTAGGTCCCACCCGCCGCGGATTCCACTGGACGCGGGAGTTCATGTACGGGAGCGCCCGGAGCGCCGCCCGTGTCCGACGCCTACCCGTACCGGCGGCGCCCGTCGCCCCCGAACCGGGCCGCCGAGGCGAGCCCGACCCGCTCCCACGCGGCGATCCCCGTCGCCGTCTTCGTGGTCGTCCTCGGGCTCTACCTCGGCCGGTACACGGTCGTCCTGCCGCTGCTGCTCGGGATCCTGCTGCTCACCGTGGGGGGCTCGTTCCTCTCGACCCGCCTGAACCCCTTGAGCCCGCACTTCTACCTCACCCGGAAGCCGTCGTGGAGCGCCGTCGGGGTGGTCTTCCTGGGCGCGCTCACGCTCGTCCTCGGGGCGTACGCGATGTGGCTCCACCACTGGGGTCCGGTCGTCCCCTCGCTCTAGGGCGGGAGAACGTCCTACGCCCGCCCGGGCGCCCCGGCGTCGGGGCGGAGCTCGATGGTCGGCACGTGCTCGACGGGGAAGTTGACCGAGTTCGCGATGAAGCAGCGCGCGTGCGCCTCCCCGTGAAGGCGCCGGGCGACCTCGGGGTCGCCGCGGACGATCGTCACGCGCGGCCGGAGCACGACCCGGGCGAACCGGCCCCCGCCGTCCCGGTCGGTGACCATCGTGCCCTCGGCGGCGTCCTCGTAGGCGCGCACGACCACGCCGTGCACGGCGCAGAGATGGAGGTACGAGAGCATGTGGCACGCCGCGAGCGCGGCGACCAGGAGCTCCTCGGGATTGTACCGGGCGCGGTCCCCCCGGAACGTCGGATCGGACGAGCCGGGGATCTCCGGCTTCCCGTCGACGACGACCGTGTGGCTGCGCGCGTAGTCCCCGTAGCCCGTGGTGCCGGTCTCGCCCGCACCGGTCCAGCGGACGAGGACCCGGTAGCCGTGCTCGGTCACGGCCGCTCCTCCGCGGCTTCATTCCTGGGTGGGGGGACGGCCGCCCCCTCCCGGGCGAGGAGACGGGCCTTCGTGGCCGCGCCGTTCCCCGCCGAATAGCGTCCCACCCCGCCCGCGGCCGGGACGACCCGGTGGCACGGCACGACGACCGGCACGGGGTTCCGGGCGACGGCGTTGCCGACCGCGCGGGCGGCGGTCGGACGCCCCAGGCGTCGCGCGATCTCCCCGTACGTCGCCGTCGCGCCGGTCGGCACGCGCCGGACCTCCTCGAGGACCCGGCGGTCGAACGCCGGGACGTCGAGCTCGACCGGCAGGTCGTCGAGGTCGCCCGACGCGCCGTCGAGGTACCGGACGATCCGGTCGAGGTACGGATGGCGGGCCCGGTCGCCCGGGGCGTCCGGCCGCAGGGCGAGCCCGGCGATCCGGTCGTCGTGGAGCGTCATCCAGACGAACAGGTCGAGCTCGGAAGAGAACCGGGCGTACGTCCGGTAGGCCGACGCGTTCGGCCCGGGATCGGCCCGGGGGCCGATCGCGAGCGGCGCGGCCGCCCGCACGACCGCCGACTCCGCGGCCCTCAGGTGCTCTTCGACGGTCGATCGGCCGAGCCCGAGCGACCGGGCGAGCGCCCCGACCGTCGTGCGGCGCGGGACCTCGTAGTAGCCGTCGCGCACGGCGCGGTCGAGCACTTCGCGCTGGCGCCGGGTGAGGCCCGGCCCCCACCGGGGAGCGGCGTGCGCCGCTCCCGGAAGGTCACCGGCCGCGACCGGGCGCTTCGCCACGAGCACGAGGCCCGGGTACCGTCGCCGCCACGCCGCGGGCGGCGCGGCCCGGACCGAGAGGAGCCGGGCGGTCACGCGGCCCGCGCGCCAGGCGAGCGGCGGCAGTACGGTCGCCTCCCAGCCGTCGAGCCCCCGCAGGAACGTCCGCTCGCTCCTCGACTGGGCGACGAGGATCGTCCGGAGACGCTCGGGCCGCCGGTCGTCGGGAGCTTCCGCGAGCCATCGGCCGGCGAACGGGCGGGCCGTCCAGGTCGTCTCGGGGCGCCCGGCCGAGAGCGTCCGCAGGGGTCCCGCGAGGTCGAGGCGCACTCCGAGCTCGAACAGCTGCACGACCGCCCGAGGGGCGCGCGCTAGTTACCGTTTGACCCGACAAGTGTCGGGTCGTCGGGCGCGGACCGGGTGGCGTCGGGGCCGTCCCCGTCGGCGAGGAGGTGGACGGGGAACCCGCCCCCCGCCCCCGGTCGTCGTCGCGGCACCACCCCCAACCCCCAACCCTCCTCCCCCCGCCGGTCGAGGACCGTCACGCGCTCGCCGCGCGCGGGTTCGAGGACGGCGGCGGCGTCGGCGGCGATGACGCGGCCGTGCGACCCGTCCCGCTCGAGGACCCGGCCCCTCACCCAGCCGCACCCCCCGTCCGCGGTGGTCACGAGGAGGAACGCCGGCCCCTCGGTCGACCGCTCGCCGATCGCGACCCGGTCCCCGGGCCGCACGACGACCGGGGGCCTGGGGATGCGCGTCGACGGCGGCCGCGCGCCGGTCCCCCGCGCGCGTGGTCCCGCCACCGCTCCCCGCCCGGGCCTCTCCTAGCTCGCGACCATCCGCTCGAGCGCGATCCGGGCCCTCGCGGCGACGTCGGGAGGCACGTCGATCTCGAACTGGCCGAGCGCGAGCGCGTCCCGGACGTCCCCGAGGTCGATCGCCTTCATGAACGGGCAGATCGCGCCCGCGTCGATCGGGGTGAAGACGGTCGTGGGATTGAGGGCCCGCATCCGGTGGAGGATCCCGACCTCCGTCGCGACGAGGACCTCGGGGGCGCGGGTCTCTTCCGCGAACCGGACCATCCCGTCGGTCGAGAGCACGCGGTCGACCTGCGGGAGCACCTGCGTGCCGCACCCGCACTCGGGATGCGCGACGACCGGGGCGCCCGGATGGGCGGCGCGCGCGGCGGTGAGCGTCTCGGGCCGCAGCTTCGCGTGGACCGGGCAGTCCCCGACCCACAGGTGCATCGCGCGGCCGGTCTTGCGGCGCACGTAGTCGCCCAGGAACATGTCGGGCAGGAACAGGATCTCCCGGTCCGCGGGGACCTGCGAGACGACCTTGAGCGCGTTCGAGCTCGTGCAGCAGTAGTCGGACTCCGCCTTCACCTCGGCGGAGGTGTTGATGTACGCGACGACGACCGCCCCGGGGTGCTCCCGCTTCCACGCCCGCAGCTCGTCGGCGGTGATCGCGTCCGCGAGCCCGCAGCCGGCGCTCAGGTCGGGCAGCAGCACGGTCCGCGTCGGGTTGAGGATCTTCGCGGTCTCGGCCATGAACCGGACCCCGGCGAAGACGATCACCGACCGGTCCGACTCCATCGCCTTCCGGGACAGGTAGAGCGAGTCGCCGACGAAGTCGGCGACGTCCTGGACCTCAGGCCGCTGGTAGTTGTGGGCGAGCAGGACGGCGTCCTTCTCGTCCTTCAGCCGGAGGATCTCCTCCGCGAGCGTCATCGGCGGGCTCCGGCCGTTCTAGGTTCGGCGGTGTCTTAAGCGGGCGCTCTCGATCCGGAGGTGGAACGGGAGGGCCGGGGCCGAGTGCGTGAGCGCGCCCAGGCTCACTGCGTCCGCGCCCACCCGGCGGTAGCGGACGACGTCGTCCGGCCCGATCCCGCCCGAGAGCTCGACCGCGACCCGGTCGCGGAGCCCGGCGGCGGTCAAGGCGCGGACGATCGCCCGGGCGCGCGCGGGGCCCTGGTTGTCGAGCAGCAGGGCGTCGGCGCCCGCGCGCGCCGCGGTCCGGGCCTCCGCCGCCGACCGGACCTCGACCTCCACGGTGCGCCGGCCCCCCGCGGCGGCCCGCGCCCGGCGCACCGCCTCGGCGAGCGGGACGAGCGCGAGGTGGTTGTTCTTCACCAGCATCCCCGCCGCGAGGTCCCGGCGGTGGGGGCGGCCTCCGCCGTCGACGACCGCGGCCTTCTCGAGGTCGCGGAGGCCCGGGAGCGTCTTGCGGGTCGCCAGCACGGCGAGGGGCGGCCGCGCTCCGCGCGCGCCGGCGACCGCCCGGTGCGTCGCCGTGGCGACCCCGCTCGCGTGCATCAGGAAGTTGAGGAGCGTCCGCTCGACGGCGAGGATCGTCCGGGCGTCGCCGGCTAGGCGGACCACGACCGTCCCGGGCGCGACCGGGCTCCCGTCGCGGCGGAGCGCGTGGACGGCGAGCCCCGTCGCCTGCGCGATCGCCCGGACGGCGTCCGTGCCCGAGAGGATGCCCCGCGCCTGCGCGACGACCCGCGCGTGCGCGAGGGCCGCGTGCGGCAGGACGGCGCGCGTCGTCCGGTCCGCGCGGACGCGGTCCTCCCGGAGCGCGCGTCGGACGAGGGCGTCGATCCCGGCGGTCCGGGAGGCGGGGAGCCTACCGGCCCGGGGCATCCGGGCCTCCGTCCTTCTCGGCGAGCGCGCTCTTCAGGCGCTCGAAGTCCGCCGCGACGTCCGGCCGCAGCGTCGTCAGGTGCTGCCGCTCGAGCTCCGCGACGCGCCGTCGGGCGCTCGCCCGGTCGCCGCGCGCGTAGGAGAGCTGGGCCAGGCGCAGCACGACGTCGACCTCGTCCGCGGGCGCCTTGAGCTCGCGCACGATGCGGTACGCTTCCAGGAGGTCCGCCTCGGCCCGGTCGTACTCGCCGCGGTCGAGCGCGATCTTCCCGTTCACGATCATCGATTGCACGAGGCCGAACCGGTCCCCGATCCGCTCGAGCACCTCGCGCGAGCGCGCGTTGCGCTCGGTCGCCTCGTCGAGCCGCCCCGCCTCGCGGAGGATGTCGGCCGTGTTGAACAGCGCCCAGCCGACGCGCCGAAGGTCGTGCGACTTCTCGGCCAATCGGATCGCTTCCGCGAACTCGCTCAGCGCCTCGGCGGTCCGCGGGATCGGCGCGCGCAGCCCCGCGGTCACGACGCCGAGGAACAAATGGGCGTGCGCCGCCTCGCGGGCGTCCCCGAGGCGCTCCAGCGTGCGGGCCGCCTCGCGCGCCTCGGTGAGCGCGTTCTCGGACTGCCCCATCATCGCGAGCACGTTCGCGCGGCGGACCTGGCCGAGCGCGGTCGCCCGTTCGTTGCCGCTCTCCCGCGCGAGCCGAAGCTCCTCCGAGTGCTCGTCGAGCGCCTCGGCGTAGCGGCCCTCGTAGTAGAGCGTCTCGCCCCGCAGGTGGTGGAGCCGCGTGAGGACCTGGGGGTGCGCGCGGAGGTCGATCGACTCGAGGACCGCCCGCGTCGTCTTCTCCGCCTCGCGCCAGTCGCCGCGGTCGGTCTGGATGCGGGCGAGGTAGAGCTGGAGCAGCGCCAGGATGTGGGGGCTCAGCCGCTTGCGCATCCCGCGTCGGGCGAGGTGGGCGCGCAGCAGCGACTCGGCCTCCTTGAGCTCACCCACCTGGTCCGTCGCCTGGGCGAGCTCGAGGACGAGCTCCGTCTCGCCGTCCCAGTCGTCGGGGGCGAGGTGCCGGTAGCTCTCGAGCGCACGCTCCCAGTGCTCGCGGGCGACCTCCGGGGCGAACGCCCGGCCGGCGATCTCGGCCGCCGCCCGGTTGTACTGCACGGACTTCTCGTGGACCTTCCCGAGGTAGTAGTGCCGGGCGAGGGCGTAGATCGCCGAGATGTCGGCGCCGCCCGTCGCCTCGAGCGCCTCGCCGGCCCGCCGGTGGAGGAGCCGGCGGCGACTCTCCGTGAGCTTCTGGTAGACCTGCTCGCGGAACCGGTCGTCGGCGAACGCGAGCACCTCGCCCGGTCGCTCGAGCAGCAGCCCGCGGCCGACGAGCCGGTCGACCGCCTCGGCGAGCCGCTCCTCCTCCTCGCCGCTCGCCCGCAGCAGCAGGGCGAACGGCAGCTGGGGCCCGAGGACGGCCGCGACCGCGAGCGTGCGCTCCGCCTCCTCGTCGAGGGGCGGGACGCCCGCGGGGCCGCCGTTCGCGGCGTCCGGGGCGCCCGGCGCCCCGCGCTCTCCCGGACCCCGGAGCCGCCGGTCGAGCTGCTCCAGGAGGAGGGGGTTCCCGCCGGTCTCCGAGTAGCGGCGCGTGATCTCCTCGGAGGAGAACGAGCGGCCGGGCTCGCGGCGGCGGAGGTAGTCGGCGACCTCGCCGGAGGTGAACGGCCGCAGCACGATCCGGCGGGCGTTCGTCGTCGCCTCGAACGCCTCCAGGCGGACGCGGACCGCCGTGGGGAGCGCCGTCAGCGAGCGGAGGGTGGCGAGGATCCAGAGCGGGCGGTTCTGGAGCTGCCGGGCGAGGTACTCGAGGGCGCTCAGCGACGGCTCGTCGGCCCGGTGGAGGTCCTCGAGGATGAGGACCGTCGGGCCGTGCCGGGTGAACGCGAGGAACTGCTCGGCGATCCCCGCCCAGAGGGGGTCGCGCGCGGAGTCGGGGCGCTCGTCCGCCTCGCCGAGCGCGGCGAGGAGGCGCTCCTCGATCTGGATCGGCGCGTACGCCGTGTCGTCGAGCCGGGGAGCGAAGCCGATCAGCACGCGGTCGGTGCCGCCCCCGGACCAGCCGATCCCGCCGCCGGGGGTCGCGCCGGCGCCGGCCGAGTCCGCCTCGGTCCGGCCGCTCTCGATCGCCGAGCGGATCAGCGCGAAGGGCGGCGGCTCGTCGAGCGGAGGCGCCCGTCCCTCCAGGACGCGGACCCCGCGCCCCCGCATGTCGTCGACGAGGCTCTCGACGAGGGTCGACTTCCCGACGCCGGTCTCGCCGACCAAGAGGGTCACGCCCCCGTTGCCCGCCCGCGCGTCCTCGAACCGACGGTGGAGCGCCTCGACGGCCTCCACCCGGCCGACGAACGGTCGGCCGTTCCCGGCCTCGGCCGCCATCGCTGTCGCCGCACCAATGGGGGGCGGGGCCTATTTAGGGTCGCGTCGGGCGGGTCTTCACGAACGGAAGGGCGACGACCCGCCCCGGGACGGCCCGGCCCCGCAGGTCGAGCGACACCTCCGTCCCGGGCACCGCCAGGGCGCGGGGCAGGTAGGCGAGCGCGATCCCGTGCCCGAGGCCCGGCGAGGGCCCTCCGCTCGTCGCCTGGGTCACTACCCCGCCGGGCGCGTGGATCGGCGTGCCGTGGCGGGGGATCGCCCCGTCGGCCGTGACCTCGATGCCGACCAGGCGCTCGGCCGGTCCGTCGGCCCGCTCCTTCTCGAGCGCGGGCCGGCCCACGAAGACGTGATCGAACGAGACGAACCGGTCCTGGCCCGCCTCGATCGGGCTGCGGTCCCGATGGAAGTCCTGCCCGGAGAGCAGGAACCCCTTCTCGAGCCGAAGCGTGTCGCGGGCCCCGAGGCCCGTGGGGACCGCCCCCCGGGCGACGAGGCGCTCGGCGATCGCCTCCGCCCGGTCCGCGGGCACGAGGACCTCGAAGCCGAGCTCGCCGGTGTAGCCGGCGCGGCTCACGAGCAGATCGGTGGCCAGGCCGGCGGGGACGAGGGGGCCGAGCCGGCCCGGCGCCGGCGCGGGCCCGGGCGCCTGCGGGAACCAGGCCGCGTGGTGGAAGGCGAGGCCGGAGAGGTCCCAGCCGAACTCCGCCTCGAGGAGCGCCCGGGACCGGGGCCCCTGGACGGCGAGCAGCGCGGCCTTCCCGTTCCAGCGGTGGATCGTCGTGTCCGGGCCCCGGTGCTGGCGCAGGATCTCCTCGACCTCGTCGGCGCGCCCCGCGTTCGGCACGACGTAGTACGACCGGGTCAGGTCGGTCCCCTCGTCGATCCGGGTCACGAAGAGGTCGTCGACGATCTTGCCCGTCGCCTCGAGGAGGAACGCGTAGCGCGCCTCGCCGGGCGCGAGCGCGGGGACGTTCGCCGTGGTCCGGCGGCCGAGGAGGTCGGCCGCGTGGCCGCCGTCGACGGTGAAGAGGCCCATGTGGGAGACATCGAAGAGGCCGACCCCCTCGCGGACCGCGCGGTGCTCCGAAAGGATGCTGTCGTAGTAGAGCGGCATCTCCCAGCCCGAGAACGGCACCAGATGGGCCCCGTGCCGGCGGTGGAACTCGAAGAGCGGGGTGCGACGCAGCGGCGGCGTCGGTCCGTCCGCGGGGGGGGCGACCTCGGTCACGTCACGATCTCCGCGAGGCGCCCGGCCTCGCTCGCGCGGCGGATCTCGAGGGCGATGCGACGTCCGGTGCTCATCGGTCCCCGGTAGAGGGCGTTGCCGTACGGATGGCCGAGCCCGAGATGAACGTTCGTCCCCCCGCCGATGCGCGCCGCGACATCGAAGACGGTCGGGCGCCCGTCCGCGTCGAGGCACGTCTGGAGGCAGAACGGCCCGAGGATGCCCGGTGGGTGGGCCGCGCGGGCGGCGTCCACGAACCGTTCGCCGAGCCGGAACACCTCCTCGAGGATCGACTCGCGCACGGTGAGCGTGCCGTGGCCGACGACCGTGTAGATCGGGATCCGGTCCGCCTCGGGCAGCTCGAGCTGCTGGGCGGCGGGCAGGCGCACGAGCCCGTCGAGCGTGCTCTCGCGCCGCTCGTCGACGCCGAGCAGCTCGAGCCCGTCGGCGCGCGGCACGAGCGGCGAGAAGAAGAAATTGAAGTTGAAGACCGGTCCGAGCACGTACTCCTCGATCCGCGCGGCCGCGAGGTCGTCGGCGTGGATCGTGCCGCGCGCGAGCAGCGCCGCGCTCTTCTGCCGGAACTCCGCGGGGCTCGCCGCGGTGAAGAACCCGCGTTCGAGCCGGCGGGTCGCGTGGGGCAGCTTCACGATCGCCAGCCGGTCGATCGCGTCGGGCGAGGCGATCGCCTTCGGCGCCGGGATGCCCGCGCGGGCGAGGAGGGTGTAGTAGTTCTCCCGCTCGATCCGCTCCTCGATCCTCAGGAGGGCACGCGACCCCACGAGGGGAACCCGGAAGTCGTCCTCGATCGTCGCGAGCGGCACGTAGGAGCTGAACGCGCGGTTCGGCACGAGCACGGCCCCGGCGGCCCGGAGGCGTTCCTGGGCCGCGGGCTCCGCCAACGCCCGGAACCGCTCGAACGTCCAGACGTCGTCGACGCACCCGCGCCACCGGGCCCCGTCCGGGCCCCGGATCGTGCGGAAGTACTGGCGGTAGGTCCGGTCGCGCCCGGCCTCGCAGAGGACGAGCGAGGAGAGCCCCTCGGCGACCGCCCCGTCCGCGACGTCGAGCGCGGAGTGCGAGCCGACCGTGCTCACCACGGGGGGCCGCGGGTACCCCGCGACGAGCGCGCGGATCTCCTCGGCCGCGACCGGCATCGGGGGTGGGGACCGTCAGACCAGCTTAAGCGCTCGGGCCACCCGCTCGGCGGTGAGCGGGAGCTCGACCACGTGCGCGCCGCACGCCGCCCGGACCGCCGCCGCCACCGCCGCGGGCACCGGGATGATCGGCGGCTCGCCGAGCCCCTTCGCCCCGAACGGCCCCGCGCCGGCGTGGCCCTCCACGAACGTCACCGCGATCGGGGGCACCTCCCCGAGGGTCGGGATCCGGTAGTCGAGCAGGCCCGCGTTCTCGAGGCGTCCTTCGTCGGACCAGAGCGCCTCCTCGGTGAGCGCCGTGCCGAGGCCCATCGCGACGCCGCCCTCGATCTGGGCCCGGGCGCTCGGCGGGTCCACGACCGTCCCGGCGTCGTGGAACGCGGCGTACCGTACGACGCGGACGGTGCCGGTCTCGCGGTCGACGGCGACCTCCGCCACGTGCGCGGCCCCGGTGAAGTCCGTGTACGGGTAGAACGCGCCCTCCACGACCCGGGTCTCGTCGATCGAGCCCCCGGCGCCGAAGTGCCGGCCCGCGCCGACGATCCCGCCCGCGGCGCGCTCGGCGTCGGTGAGGAGCGCGCGGACGGGCCGACGGGCCGTCCCCGCGACGACGACGAGCTCGTCGCCTTCGACCGCGAGCCGGAGGGGGCCGTCGGTCCCGAGCCGGGCGCGGAGCGTCGCCTCGACCGCGTCGAGCGCGCCCTCCACCGCCCGTCCGAGGGCGGCGGTCGTGCGGCTGCCGAAGACGCCGGAGTCGAACGGGGCCGACTCCGTGTCCGCGTAGTCGATCCGGACCCGCTCCGCGGGCAGGCCGGTCCGCCGCTCCGCCACGGTCCGGACCCCGATGAGCACACTGCCGCTGCCGATCTCGCGCTCGCCCTGCACGACCGTGAGCTCGCGGGGGCCGAGGAGGACCCGGGCCTCGCCGCCCGCACCCGTGGACGTCGACCAGAAGCCGGCGCCGATCCCCACCCCGTGCCCCGCGGGCGCCTCGCGCCGCCAGGCCGCGGCCGTCGCCCGGGCGGCAGCGTAGGCGTCGCCGAGCCCGAACGGGCCGACCCGCTGGCCCAACGCGGTCGCGTCGCCCTCGTGCCACAGGTGAGCGGCCTTGAACGCCTCCGGGTCGAGGCCGGCGGCGCGGGCCGCGTGGTCGAGATGCGACTCGACGGCGAACGCGCACTGGGGGGCGAACGGGGCGCGATGCGGGCCGAACGGGGGCTTGTGGGTCCGCACCGCGTAGCCCTCGATCTCGAACGCGTCGGTCCGGTACGGTCCGAGCAGGAACCCGATCGAGTAGCCGGTCGCGAAGTCCCGGCCGGGCAGCGACGTGCCGACGTCGAGCAGCAGCCGGACCCGGCGGCCGGTGATCCGCCCCCGCGCGATCGCGGTCTCGAGGCGGATCACCGCCGGCAGGGTCGTGCGGCCGAGGCGGAACTCCTCGGCGTACCCGAGGGCGAGGCGGACGGGCCGCCCGCTCGCCCGCGCGAGCACCATCGCGAACGGCTCGAGCATCGAGGCGCCCTTCCCGCCGAACCCCCCGCCCACCCACGTCCCTTCGACGACGACGGAGCGCTCCGGGACCCCCAGGATCGAGGCCGCGTCCTCGCGGACGCCGAACGGGCTCTGCGTCGAGGTGCGGACGAACCAGCGGTCGTCCCTCCACTCGGCGAGGCAGGCGTGCGGCTCGAGCGCGACCTGGTGGACGCTCGCGGTCCGGTACGTCTCCTCGACGACGGTCTCCGCGTCGCGGAACGCCCGATCGACGTCGCCGTGTCGCGCCCGGACGTGCGCGGCGACGTGCGGCGAGCTCCCCGCGCCCGACCCCGGCCACTCCGGGAAGAGCGTCTCGAGGTCCGAGACGGCGGGTTCGGGGTCCACCTCGACCCGTACGGCCCGTGCCGCGCGGCGCGCCGCCCCCAGGGTCGGCGCGGCGACCGCGGCGAGCGGCTGGTGATGGTAGGTGATCTCGGTGGACGGGAACAGCGGGCGCTCGGCGTCCGGCTGGGCGCCGGGGAGGAGGGCCGCGAGCTCGGCGGGGCCCACGGCCACGACGCCGGGGATCGCCCGGGCCGGGGCGAGGTCGAGCGCGCGGATCCGCCCGCGCGGGACCGGGGCCGGCACGAGGACGCCCCAGCGCATGCCGGGGACGTCGAGGTCGGTGCCGTACTCGGCCGCGCCGGCGAGCTTCGCCGACCCGTCGGGCCGGGGGAAGGCCGCGGTCATGCGAGCTCCTCGCGGACGCGCGCGACGGCGCGCGCGATCGCCGCGTAGCCGGTGCACCGGCACAGGTTCCCCTGGAGCCCCTCGAGCAGTTCCTCGGTCGGCGCGTCGGTGCCACGCTCCTTGAGGAGGCCGGTGAGGGCGACGACGAACCCCGGAGTGCAGTAGCCGCACTGGAGGGCGCCCGCCTGCTGGAACGCGCGCACCACCCCGGCGCCGACGGGATCGTCGGCGACGTGCTCGACCGTCGTGACCGCCTGGTCCGCGACGTCGTGCGCGAGGGTGAGGCAGGAGAGGACGGTCACGCCGTCCACGAGGACGGTGCACGCCCCGCAATCGCCGGTCCGGCACCCTTCCTTCGTGCCCTTGAGCCCGAGCCGCCAGCGCAGCGTGTCGAGGAGTCGCTCGTCGCCGGGAACGTCCGCGAGCCGTTCGGTCCGCCCGTTGACGCGGACCGTGAGCTCGGCGTCGGTCATGCCGGCACCTCGGGCCGGGTCGCGAGGCGGCGGACCGCGCGGTCGAGGAGCGTCCCGACGAGGTGCCGACGGTACTCCTCGGACGCCCGGCGGTCGGCCGCGATCGGCACGGACCGGGCGGCCCCCGCGATCGCCCGCCGCACCGCCGCGTCGGTCGGCCGACCGGAGCCCAACGTCTCCGCGACCTCGGGGAGCAGGACCGGGCGGGGCGGCACGCCGCCCACCGCGACCGACCAGCGACGGCCGCTCGGCGAGAAGGCGACGGCGACCGCGATCTGCGAGATATCGTTCGACGGCCGGACCCGTTGCCAGAGGTACGCCGACGGCCGGGCCTCGGGGCAACGGACCGACCGGATGAGCTCGTGGGGGCCGAGCGCGGTGGCGCGCGACGCGCGGACGAACTGGTCGACGGGGACCGAGCGGGCGCCGAGCGGGCCCACGAGGTCGACCTCCGCGTCGAGCACGAGCAGGACCGGGACGAGATCGGACGCGGGCGCCGAGCGGCCGAGGTTGCCTCCGAGCGTCGCGCGGTGCCGGAGCGCGATCGAACCGACCGCGCGGACCGCGTCGTACAGCCCCGGCATCCGGGCCCGGACCTCCGGGTCGAGCTCGAGGGAGCGCAGCGGCAGCATGCTGCCGACCGTGAGCGTCGGGCCGTTCCAGTCGAGCGTGCGCCACGGGAGCCGACGCAGCGAGACGACCCGGGTCGGCGCGGTGCGCCCGCCCTCGACGTCGAGGAGCAGGTCGGTGCCCCCGGCGACGACCGCGGTCTCGCCCGGTGGGCCGGCCCGGAGGGCGGCGACCGCCTCCTCGGGGGTCGTCGGGGCGACGAGCTCGAACGGGCTCATGGGGGACGAGGACCGACCCTGCCGCGCATAGCGTTTCCCAACGCCGGAGCTTCGGATTTTTATCCCACCAGCGGCTTCGGCACCCCGTCGGCATGCCGTTCGAACTCGCGTTACGTTACAGCACCCCGCTGACGCCGATCCACGATCTCGACGAGGTGCTGCGCGAGTTCCTGCGGCTCGTGGGGTACCTGCCCGAGGGCGAGGAGGGCCGCGGGTCGGAGGGGCCGGTCGCCCAGAGCCTCGCGTACCGGCTCGTCCACGACTGCCTCCTCAAGGACCCGGCGCGGGCGTGGTACGTCGACGAGCTCACCGCCGTGTTGAAGACGTCGAAGCCGACCGTCTATCGGCACGTTAACAAGCTCAAGTCCCTCGATCTCCTGGAGGAGGTCGGAGGGGTCGCCGACGGGAAGGGACGCAAGGGCTACCGGTTGCGCTACGGCAACCTCGCCCGGGCGTGGGACTTCACCGAGGCGAACGCCCAGAACGCCCTGCGCCGGTACCGGGAGACGGTGAATCACTTGCAGACGTTGATCGAGCAGCGAGCGAGCGAGCCCCAGCCGAAACCGACGGCCGCGCCCCGCGTCGTGGTCCGCGAGCGGGGGTCCGGCCGATGAGCGCCGCGAAGCGCCCGGCGGTCGCCCTCACGCCGGGCTCCAAGGTCCGGGTGCGCTCCGCGGGCCCCGACGACCAGGCGCTGGTCTCGCAGGGGAGCTTCCGCGGGCTCGTGTCGATCGGGGGCGACAACGCCCTCGCGATCGAGCTCGACGGCAGCGACGGCGACGAGCGGGGCCGGGTGCGGCTCGTCCCGATCCCCGCGGTCCTCGCGATCGACATCGTCGAGGCCGCGAAGCCCGAAGAGGAGAAGCGCGCCGACCCGGAGCCGGCGGCCGGCTACTTCCGCTAGCGGGACGGGCTTGCTGGGAGTTCCGTCGCGGGGCGGGCCCGCGATTTCGAACCCAGGTCGTCGGCTTCGAAGGCCGACAGGATAGTCCAGACTACCCCACAAGCCCGACGTCCGTCCCACCGGGGCCGGCCTATTTGTCCGTTGTGCGGAGCGCGCCGGGGGGCTCCGCGGCCGGGAACCCGTCGAGCGTGGTCTGCGCGGCCGATCCCGGGAACAGGACCGCGAGCGAATCGCCGAGCAGGCGGATCCGCTGCCGGACGTACGGCGTGATCCCCTCGATCTCGCTGAGCCGCTGCGAGAGCGGGAGGTACTTGCGGACCGACGCCTCGTAGACGGTGGAGAGGAGCTCGCCGTCGCACCGCCCGCCGCCCGGGCGGGCCGCGACGCACCGGCCGACGAGCGGCGGCCGCCGGTAGTCGGTGCCGCACGCCTTGCAGCGGAACTTCTGCGTCGCGTAGCTCTTCAGGTTCCCCATCACGTCGGGGAGGAAGTGGGCGTTGAGGACGAGCGTCACCGCCTCGGCGACGTCCACGGCGCGGATCTCCGTCGCGAGGACGATCGACCGCTCCACCATGTCGGCCATCGAGCGCCCGTCGCGGTACGCCGAGCGGACCGGCCCCGCGGCGATCCCGCGGGTGTCCTGCGTGAACCCGTAGCCCGAGAGCGCGCGGGCCGAGTCGAGCCGGTGGCCGACCAGGTCGAGGAGCGGTTCGATCTCCTTGGACGGCCGCCGCTCCGCGGCCGCCCGGTACGCGCGCAGCGGGTAGCGCCCCGAGACGTCGACGTTGTGGGCCTCCTTGTCGACCTCCGTCGCGACCAGGCGCGTCGTGAGGACCAACGGCTTGTCCATCAAGGCGCCGCGGCTCTCGGGCAGGTACGCGCGCGAGAAGTTGAGGAGGGCGTCCAACAGGAGCGTGACCGAGTCCTCGTCGCCGTCGCAGTTCCGCCGCTTCGCGGCGTGGAACACCGGGGTCGCGAAGCACGCCTCCGCGTCCGTGAACCCCACGATCCGCCCCGCGACCCCGCCCGAGGTGTGCGGGGCGAGCGCGATGACGATCTCGCCCACCAGGTCGTCCGGCCGCTCGGCCCGGTAGTACGGCTCGAGGCCGTAGAGCCGGTCGAGCTCGTCGTCGACGAACTGGGCGAGGCGGGTCAGGTAGACGCCGCACGACCGGGAGACGACGACGTCCTGGGGCGCGAGCTCGACGAGCTGGTCGGAGTCCGTGAGCGGCGCCCCGGTCCAGTCGGTCGCGTACCCCAACCGCGCGAGGGTCGCGAGGTCGGTGCCGACCTCCCGCGGCCGAAAGTGCGTGAGGGGCAGGTCGGTGAGGTCGAAGCGGGCGGTGCCGTCCTGGTAGACGGAGATCCCCCGCGCGGCGCGGAGGATCCCCTTCTCGATCGCCTCCGGGACCTTCCCCGGCGAGGTGAGGCCCTTGACGCCTTTTACGACGGGCACCTTGGCGAGGCGCAACCGGCCGATCGCGTCGCTCCAGAGGCGGGCGACCGGGAGCGCCTCGGTGACGATCGTCCCGGTCGGCCGCGTGTGCGCGCCGCACGGGCACCGGCACCAGACCGTCGACCGGCCGCACGCGGGGCAGGCCCGCACGCCGAGGTCGACGCGCACGCCCTCGCGCATCGTCCGGCGCGCCGCCTCGGGCAGCGACCGGGTCGGACCCCCCGCCCCGCCGACGGGGAACAGGGCGTGCACGTTCGGCTGCATCGACCGCTGGTACGCCTTCTCGGGCCGTCCGACACGACCGCCCACGCGCGACGGCCCCCGGGCCCGCACGTCGACCCCGGCGAGGCGGCCGACGTACGCGATCGGGTCCTCGGCGAGCGGATCGAGGGGGGCGCGGCGTTCGAGGACCGACCCGACGGCCGAGAGACCGAGCCCCCCCACGAGCGCCGCGCTCGGGTCGGGCTCGCCCCGGAGCAGCGCCGGCTCGATCGGCCGGAACAGGAAGCCCAAGCGCGCGAGCACCTCCCGCCACGACGGGTCGAGGGGCAGCTCGAGCGCCCCGTCGACCCAGCGCCCCGAGGCCTCGACGAACTCGGAGAGCGCGCGGATCTCGGGCGGCGCGAGATCGTGCCAGAAGAGCCCCCAGCGCGGGTGCAGCGGGACGCCGTAGCGGGCGGCGACCGCGACGGCCTCGTCGTACGATCCGACCCGTCGGGCCTCCTCGGGCGCGCCGGCCGCGCGCAGCTCCTCCGCGTGCCAGTCGAGCGAGTACGCGCCCGGCACCAGCGCCCGGTTGTTCTCCAGGAACTCGCCGAACGAGACGAGCAGCTCGCCCAGGTCCCAGATCTTCGTCACGTGGGGCCGGAGCGCCTCCGCCCGCTCGGCGTCGTGCGCGGCGACCACGGAGCCGTCGTCGAGCTCGACGATCGGTCCGTCGATCGTGTCGCAGACCGCCATCGCGCACGCCTTGCCCGGATACTCGAGCTTCACCTGGGTGCCGATCGCGACGAAGTGCTGGAGGATCACCATCGTCGCGGGGTTGACGGCGCACGCGGCGAGCCCGGTCGTCCGCGCCCGACCGTACACGAGCCGGAACGCCCCCGGGCGGTTCGGGTGCGCGAGGACCGGCCGGCCGCCGACCGAGTCCTGGAGGTACTTGGGCGTCCGGGACTCCTCGTCCTCGGCGGTGTGGTGGCCGAGCTCGGAGAGGAACTCCCACCCGTCGATGCCGAGCTTCTCGACGATCTTGCGGAGCTTCGCGGCCTTCTGGCAGAGCCCCTCGGCGATCACGAGGCAGGCCCCGCCGCGAATGCCGTTCGTCGGGACGCGCGCGAGGTTGCGGAACGCGCTCACCTCCGCGTCGCCCTCGGTCGCTTCGCCCGAGATCGCGACGGGGACGTGCTGGATCACGAGGGCGATCTCGTCGGAGGTCGGCACGTACTGGAGGTGCTGATGGTACTTGTACAGCGGGACCTCCTCCTGGTACCGTCCGACCTCCTCGGGGAGCGGTCGGAACGGCGCGAGCCCCAGGTCGCGTCGCACGACGTCGGCGAGGAGCACGCTGAGCGCCTGGGCGGTCCCGCCGGCGGCACGGATCGGCCCGGCGTAGTAGAGCTCGATGTACGCCTCGCCCGGCGCGGCCTCCTTCACGTGGACCTCGGCGAGGCCCTCGAGCGGGGCGACGAGGATCCCTTCCGTCAGGATCGCGAGCCCGACGCGCAGCGCCGCGTCGACGCGCGCGGCGACCGAGCCGCGGGTCGGGTCGAGCGCGAGGCGCCGCGCGACCGAGACGGCGACCTCCTCGCGCGGCATCCGGGCCGCCAGCGCCCGGATCTCCGCCGAGATCCCCTCGATCCCGAGGTGGGCGAGCAGCTTCTCGACCCGCCCCGCCATGTCCTGGGCGCGCGGGATCTCGGGGACCGGCTCGGGGTCGATCCCCTCGCGGCGCGCCCGTTCCGCGACCGCGTAGGCGCGATCGACCTCCGACTCGACCGCGCGAAAGTACGATTCCACGCGGCCGCGAGGGACGGGACCGAGATAATGCCACCCGAGGCGCGCCCGGCTAGGGGAGCTTCCCGGGCGCCCCGGCGCCGGCCGGCGGCGCGGCGACCGCGGTCGGCGCTCCCGACGGGCCGCCGGCTCCCGGCGCGGCCGGAGTCGTCGGGGCGGCCCGCGGGCCGGGGGCTTCGTAGACGTAGCGCTCCCCCCGCAGCGCCGAGATCACCGCCGCGGCGGCCGTGAGGCTCGCCGCGACGAGGAACGCCGACGAGATCGACGCACCGAACCCGGACTCGACGACCGAGGCGAAGAAGTGCGGCGCGAGTAACGCCTGGGTCGTCGAATTGTTGAGCGGGACCCACCCCGGTACGGTCGACGCGAGCTGGAGCAGCTGCGCCATCGGGTTCTCGCCGAGGAACGTGCCGAAGAGGGCACCGGTCGGATTGCCCGCGATCGCGGAGCCAAGGATCGAGGCGTCGCCGCCGGGCACCCCCGCGGCGTGGAGCGCGCCGGGGACGGTGCCGCCGAGCCCCGCGGCGAGGCCGACGATGATCACGGTGAAGAAGATCGCGAGCGACATCTGCTGGCCGGTGTTCTGGAGGGTCGCGAGCATGCCGGAGGCGGCCCCCCGGTTCTCGGGCGGCACCGAGTTCATCACGGCCGCCGCGTTCGGTGCGGCGAACATCCCCATCCCGCACCCGCTCGCGAAGAGGATCACCCCGACCTCCCAGTACGGAAAGTCGACCGGCACGAACGCGAGCGAGAGGAACGCCGCGGCGCCGATCGACATGCCGATCGTGCTGAGGGTCCGCGGCCCGTACGTGTCGGAGAGCCACCCGCTCGCCGGCCCGGAGACAAGGAAGCCGACGATCATCGGCATCATCATGATCCCCGCCCACAGCGGGGTCTCCGAGAAGCTGTAGCCGTGTAAGGGCAGCCAGATCCCCTGGAACCAGACGACGAGGAGCAGCATGAGGCCCCCGCGCGCGAGCGAGCCCAGGAGCGCCGCCGTCGTGCCGGCCGCGAACGAGCGGACCTTGAACAGCGCCAAGCGGAACATCGGGTCCGGCGCGCGGAGCTCGATGAACCCGAACCCGATCAGGAGCGCGACCCCGGCCCCGAGCGCCGCCAGGACCCACGGGGAGCCCCAGCCGGTCGACGAGGAGCCGTACGGCAGGAGGCCGTACGTCGTCCCGACCAGGAGGAGCGTGAGCCCGATCCCGAACGTGATGTTCCCCGCGAAGTCGATCCGCTGGTTCGCCCGGCGGATCGAGATCTCCTTCAGCTTCGCGTAGGCCCAGACGGTCCCGAAGACGCCGATCGGGACGCTGACGAGGAAGATGATCCGCCACGTGGGCAGGACCCACGGGCCGATGTGCAGGTCCGGGATGCTCGCCAAGATGCCGCCGGTGATGAGGCCGACCATCGAGCCGCCGATGAAGGCGATCTGGTTGACGCCCATCGCCTTCCCCCGCTCGTCGGGCGGGAAGGCGTCGGTGAGCAGCGCCGCCGAGTTCGCGAACAGGAACGAGGCCCCGACCGCTTGGATCAGCCGGAAGAAGACGAGCGCCCAGGCGCCGGTCGTGCCCGTCCACGGCTCGACGAAGAGGAGGATCGAGCCCGTCGAGAAGACCGCGAACCCGAAGTTGTACATCCGGGCGCGCCCCCACATGTCGGAGAGCCGGCCGACGGTGACGAGCAGGGTCGCCGTGACGACCCCGTAGCCGAGGAGCAGCCAGATGAGGAGCGGGAACGTCGCGACGTCGAACGGGTTGACGCCGAGCCCTTTGAAGATCACCGGCAGCGAGATCAGCAGGATCGTCCCGTCGAGCGACGCGAGGAGACCCCCGAGCGTCGTGTTCGAGAGGACCGTCCACTTGTACTCGACCACGGAGAGCGCCTCGCGAGGGTCGATTTACGGCGTCGGCCGGCCGACGGGGGTCCCGAGGGTGCTCGCATAGAACCCCAGCACCCGCTGCCAGGCGTCCTGCGCGCTCGCGGCGTGGTAGTTGGGGCGCGTCTCGTTGAAGAAGGCGTGCTTCGCGCCGGGATAGACGTGGGACGAGAACTGGCCGCCGGCCTTCGCCATCGCGTCGGCGAGCTGGGGGACCGTCGCCGTGATCCCGGGATCCTCGGCCCCGTAGAGACCGAGCACCGCGGCCCGGATCCTTGGCACGTCCTCCATCGGCGGGTTCTGGCCGTAGAAGATGACGGCCGCCCGCAGGTCCGGGTCGACCGTCGCGAGCCGGGCGGACATCGCCCCGCCGAAGCAGAAGCCGACCGATCCGACCCGGGCCGGATCGACCTCGGGGAGGCTCCGCAGGTACCGGGAGAGCGCGAGGAGGTCCTGGGCGAACCCGACCTGGGCGGCCGGGCTCGTCACCTCGGCGAACGACTCGAGGATCGGACGGAGCTCGGGGGGTTGCGTGGCCGCGTAGCTCGCGAACTGGGCAGGGTCGCGCCGGAGCTCGGGCGGGGCGTGGGCCAACGTCGCCATCACGCGATGGATGGCCTCAGGCGTCAGGAGGGCCCGGATCCTCCGCGGGAAGAGGTCCGGGGCCGCCGCGACATACCCCTGGGCAGCGAACCGGCGGGCCACGTCTCGGATGTGCTCGTCCGCCCCGAAGATTTCGTGGATCACGATCACCGCGGGCCGGCGCCCGGTCGCTCCGCCCGGCAGCGCGAGATAGCAGTCGAGCGGTCCCGTGGCCGCGGGGACCGTCACCTCGCGGCCGTGCACGGACGGCGGGGCGGCGGGCGCGCTCACGACGCAACGAGACCGTCTCGGTTCATAACGGACTAGCGCCCCCGGCGCCCGCGCGAACTCGTGCGGGCGAGCCCACGGTCGGGTCCCACCTGATTAGAGCCCCCGGGACTGTTTCGTGCCGTGGCAGAAGCGCACGACCACGGCGTTCCCGGCGAGCCGCCCCGGGTCGGGGCGGACCGGCGTCGGCTGGCGATCGTCCTCCTCGCGGGGGCGGTCATCACCGCGGTCGAGCTCGTCTCGGGGTTGGTCGCCCACTCGCTGGTCCTGCTCGCGGACGCGGGCCACTACTTCGCGGATCTGGCGTCCCTCGGCCTGGCGCTCACCGCGTCGACGTGGGCGATGCGTCCCGCGGACCGGCAGCATTCGTTCGGCCACGGCCGCGGCGGGATCCTGGCCGCCTTCCTCAACGCGGTCCTCCTCTGGGGGATCGTGGGGATCCTGGTCTTCGAAGCACTGGTGCGGATCCAGCACCCGGTAGCGGTCGACGCGCCGGTCGTCGTCGGGGTCGGGGCGTTCACGCTCGGGGCGAACCTCGCCCTGGCCCTGTTCCTTCGGGGCGGGGTGACGACGAACCTCAACCTGCGCGCGGCGTACCTCCACCTCGTCTCCGATGGGCTCGGCTCCGCCGCGGCGATCGCCGCCGGGCTGGTGATCGCTCGGTGGGGCGTGCTGCTCGCGGACCCGATCGCGACCCTCGCGGTCGCCGCGCTGCTCGCGCTCTTCGCGCTGCGGCTCTCCCGCGACACCGCGAACATCCTCATGGAGGGCACTCCGGCCCACCTCGACCCGGCCGAGGTCGAGCGATCGATCCGGTCCGTCCCTTCGGTCCGGTCGGTCCACGACCTGCACCTCTGGACGCTCGGCTCGGGATCCGAGGCGATGAGCGTGCACGTCATCCTCGACGGTCTCCCGTCGGGCGACCGGGTGACCCACGCGATCCAGGAGCTGGTGCGCGACCGGTACCAGATCCGCCACGCCACGGTCCAGGTCGAGGCGCCGGACTGCCCGTGCGGCATCGCGGCGCACTGAGCGGTCTTCGCCGGCCGATGGACCATTTTGGGCGGACCGTTCGATCGCACCTGGAACGACCGACCTTCCGTGAAACGGACCCTGTAAGGGGATTCTTCCGCTCACGCAGAAAAACTCACGTCGTGTATGCTCAGGGGCCCACTCCCTCACTCCGGTACTGACCCAGGTCGATAGTACGGGAAATGTCCCGGTCCCGTTGACCGCTGTCCTAACGGTTTCGACTATGCTACCTTCTCCAGGAAGGCCCTTAACGGTTATCCGCAGTCCGCCCGCATAGACGTGGCAGATGACGATGTCCCGCTCATGGGTCAGTGTCGCCGTCGGCACCCTGGTGGGAGTCCTGCTCGTTGGCGTCGTGATTCTTCCGGGTCTCGATCTGACCGGGGACACACACGTGGAGTGCCAGACCGGCACCGCCCTCGGGAATGTCACGGCGTGGAACCCCGCCGCCGCGGTGGCGGCCCCCGTATCTGGGTGCTGAGTCGGGCTCCGTGACGATCTGGGGGAGCTCGCCCTACGGCACCTCTCTCCTAAGACAGCTCACGGTGGTCGGGAGTGGAAACGTGAGCGTCTACTATGTTTCGTACAGCAACCTCACGGTCTTCGACGCCGCCAATACCACCGTTTCAGGATCGGGAGAGTCCCAGCCCTGCGCGAGCTCCCTGCTGGCATTCTTCTCGCCCAATCCAGCGCAGGGGATGACTTCCGGGGGGATCACCTGGATTCCCCTTGGGGCGGGCCATGAGCCGACTGACGAGGACCTTCCCACGCAACTCAACGCCTCGGCACTCTGCTCGGAAGTCGAGAACACATCGTACGCGGGATGCGCGGTCGGAACCCAGTTCGACATGAACTTTCAGACTGCCACAGGATCCGTCGACACTTGCGGTCAAAGTCAGGGGCAGGTCCTTGACTGGAAGAGCGACACATGGCCGGTGCGAGTGCCCTTTGAGCACGGCGGCCAGGTGGAGTCAGTACCCGTCGATCCCAGCGGCGCCGACCACGACGGCTACTCCAACGGGACCTACGCCTACTACAACTACACATTCCCGGCTGACGGAGGGACTTGGCTGTATGATGACCTCGCCGAGACGTCCCACACTGGAGCCGGGCTTGTGTTTTCCTATTCTCCCTGTTGACTGCTAATCGAAGTGGGGCCGGAATGCGTAACACCTCCTCGCGGGCACGGCCCTCCGACTTGAACATCTCGGCGCGGGATTCGACATCACTGCGGCTCCCGAGATTGGTTGCGGCGCCCAGAGTTCGGGCGAGTCGAAGCGGTACGCTGCGCCCACACGGGGCTGCTAGGTCCGTCCGGCCCATCGGAGTTCTGAAGCGTGCGCCTGGATGCGAGGCCATCGGTGGCCTTGGACGCACCCGCGAGGCGGCGGGCCAGCGGCCCCGATCCGACAAGGCCTGCTGGGCTGAGCGATGTCCGGAGGACCACTCGTCGCAACCCGCGGCAGAGCCTCGCCGCCTCCGGCGTGCGGGTCGGATCTGATGGTCGAGAGCAGGCCCCCCGACGGCCGAGCCGCATGCGATGGTGACGTACGGGAAGGGAAGCCGAAGGCGGAGGTTTGGGGGGACCACGCCGGGAGTCGGTTGAGCCGTGCCCTCGGGGGGTCGTCGCGACCTTGGTTGCGGCTCGACCTAAGGACCGGGGGTGCGCGGTGAAGCCTGCCCGCCGGGCCCTTACGATCATGTATGGTCTGCTGGCCTGTTTCGTAGTAGTCGTCGCGGTGTTGTTTGTCTGGCCCGGGTATCTCGTTTCGCACGGTTGTGATGGGACCTTGAACGGGAGACTCGAATCTGTCGGGGGAGTTGCGTACTGCGCGGAGGGGATTGAATCGCCAGCACCTCCGAGCCCGGCGGAACGACACGCCGAGTGCGCGAATGCCACACCGAACCAGATGTTCTTTGGCAACTCCTCGGCCGTCCGTATTGGTGGCTACTCCATTGGTGTCAGGGCCTGGCTGTTCTGCAGCCTGGTTGCGGGGGGCTACAACTTCACGGTCGTTGAGCCAAACGGATCGCAGTATCAAGGAAGCATTGAAACCGGTGGGGGACCGCCATCGGCCAACGGATCCTGCGTTGCGCAACGGTGCAATGCGACCTGGCTGACCCCCGACTTGAGCGCCGGTGTGAGCTTCGATGTCTTCCGGGCTCCCCCACTGCTCGCACTGGTCCGATCGGGGAGTTCATGATCGGCCGAAGCACGCTGCACGACCGGGCGTGCTCTCACTTCGCGCTCGTGACAGATCTTGCGATGATGTTCCTCCGGGTGCGACCGCCTGATTGAGCTTCGACACCGCCCTCAGCTTCTCCATCCAATTCAGAGACCCTTCGCCGATCGCGAAGTTCGCGAAACCGGGGACCTCAAGGTCCGGGCGCCGTAGGACCCCCCGGCCCTCGAGGAAGTCGAGCGGCATCTTCCGTTCAACGGAAGTTGTGAGGTATTCACACGGCATCAGCCGATGAACTCACAGTCAGCCCACCTAGCGGTCGATTAGCTCACACTCACCCAAGGACGTCACGAAGCAACCGATATGGATCCGGCGGAGTGAAGACGCGTCTCCCCAGCATCAGAGTGCCGTTCCGAAGGGGGAGGTGGCGTCAAGCGTAGGGCCCATCTTGGCGTGGGCCATACGTCGGAGGGCACTCCGCTACTGTTCGACGTCCATGGATTGCGTGTCGCATGGCGGGTGGCAGTACCACCCGCCACTGCCTCAACGCCAAGGCTACAGAGGCCCACCCTTTCGTCGTGCAGGTCCCCAGATCCAAAGCACGGCTGAAGCAAGGAGCACTGCGTTGGCAAGGACCAGTACACTCGGAGACCCAATCAGCGTTACCAGTAAGCGAGGGCTGGCGAAGGGTGCCTGGTCGCCCACGATGACGTTCGCTTTCTCGGTAAATGAAACATCCTCAGTCACGGCACTTCCGGACAGCGTCACCGTCCCGGATGCCGGACTCGGGTACCATGTGATAATGCGCGATCCCGAATGGACGACCGGTCCCTGGACAGTGAATCGATAAGACCCCTGAGGCTCCGTAAACTCAATCGAACTCCCTGTCGAGGTTGCGCCACCCGAACCTAGTGTAACGTTCCATCGATACCCCGAGGGAAGGCCTGTCTCGTTGAAGTAGACCGATCCAGGAACTGTGGAGAAGTGAACCATGAACGAATCGCTTGAGCCGTCCAGGGTAAACTCGCCTGTCCCCGGATCCGCCCCCCAGCCTGCCGGACTCTGCACGTCATACACGTAGCTCCCATTGGGCTCAGCGAAGGTAATCGATGCGGGCGAACTGGCACACGTCTGTTCCACTGACTCAAGCGTCACACACCAGGATTTGCCGGAGGTTAGATTTGACTCGGAGTAGGTAACGTTGTACTGAGGGGTGAAGAACAGGTTCTTCTCGGTGGGCGAGCCCACCGTCAGGTCCAATGACCTTTGGGTTGTTGTCGGCCACCCCGGTCGGCTGAACGTAATCTGGTAGGGGTCGGAGGTGGTCCCGGCGATCGGATAATCAATCGCGTAAGCCCCGCCCTGACCAGAGGTAGCGGAGACGCAGCCGTTGTTGTTGCACAGCTGCACGTTGGCGCCTGAAATCCCCCGTGGTGTCCCCGACTCGTATCCCAGGACGTCCCCATAGACCTGCCCGCCATTCAGGACGGGGTCGAGCGTTTCGTTGTCAGAGCCCTCCTGAGTGGAGGCAGCGTATCGCGTGCTTACCACTGTTCCCAAAGGATCCGACCACGTGGCTTGATAGCTGGTTCCCGTCACTTCTGATCCGGTCTCGGCAAAGAAGTGCCAGTAGCCCGAGGACGCGGCGCTCTCAGTGTAGTTCTCCACTTCAGCCGGTCCGGTGCCTAGATCTTGTGTGATGGTCACGGTCGAGTTCGGCACGACCGGACAATTGGGGGAACAGGACGGCGAAGAGAACAGTCGAACGTGGCCGCCGAGGGAAGCCGCGGGTTCGATGGGATAAGACACCGAGGTGTTGGCCCCTGCAGCTACTTCCGAACTCGATGGGCTGTACGAGTCATTGAATTCAAGGACGGTTGTCGAAGAGACGACGATGCTCCCCGCCAATAGAGTCGACAGGGTACTGCCTGGGACAACTTCCTCGACCCAATCCGCCGTGGAGAAAACATTCTGACCCCCGCTCTCTCCCATACAGGCGTTGCTGAAAGAGCCCGTTCCAAACTTGACACCGACGACTTGGTTTGCCACTTGATTTCCGGGTACATCGGGGTTGCTTGTCACGAAGCCATTCGAGACAGGCCCGTCTGGTTGCTCCTCTGCGAGATCAACAGTAACGGATCCAATAGTGATTGCCGCAATCTCCGGGAACAGCAGCGATGCGATCAACAGGCCGAATCCCAACGCACCTAGAAGCTGGCCCGCCGAACTCCCGAAGTCGCCTAGGTTCCCCTTCGTCGTATTGAAACCGGTGTTGTTGCCGTCCAGAAACGCATTTGTCGAAGTGCTCGGAAGGCCGTTTGGCGTGACCGCCACATCGATTCCGTATGCTTGAAATTCATTGGCGGGGTCATTGCATCCGTCGGGAAACACATCGAATTGGCTCGCACCTCCCTCGGCAGCGACGTAAAGCCAGACTAGAAACGGACCGTCGTCACCGCCGAAGTCTCCATACATGGGAACCTCGCCAGAGGTGTCAGTCACGTTCAGCAGGTTCGTATTCACCTCGCCGGCGCCGGAGCCCGGTCCAAGACTAGAGTTATCGGCGGTCTGAAAAGCGAACGATCCCTTGGCTGGCAAGTCGTACGGGGTCGAATCAGTGGTTGGGTAAATTGTGCCATTTCCGTCCCAACCGATTAGATTGTGATACACTTCATAGGAGGTCGAGGACTGGACTGAATTACTTGGAGTCGCGAGATCGAAAGCGAGCGTCGTGCTCTGCTTCGGGGCGGGACTAGACGGGGCGTGCGCAGACTGGCTCGATCCTTCCAACACCCCCGACAGAATTCCGGGCGACATCGACGACGTTCGAGTTGACTGCAGTGAATACGCAAGCAAGGTTGTGAGAAGGGCAACTGTCAGAATGACCACAAACGCCGCCGGCCAATGCGACGGACGCGGTTTGAGGCGGAGTGAGCGGCAGGCGAGGGCCAGAGATCGCCAGCCCACCTCCGCTTCAGAGGCCTGAGGGTTACTAGGCCTTGCCGTGTCGAAGTGTAGTCCGCTCATGGTCAACTCGTGCATGTGCATTGCCCCGCAGTTCGTTATGCCACATAAAGTTATGTATTAGTTCAACCGCGTTCAACGTATGGCGGCGAGCAGGACGGGTGGCCCAGTCTAGGGCAGAACCCTCACTTCTCGACGTGAAGAACTAGGTTCGCGAGACGTGCGCTGCGGAGGTGTTGGGACATAAAGTGGAACCTCTCCGCCGGTCGCGCTGCGCCAGGCGAGGTAACTTTCACGCCGCCCCTGGCGTGGCGGACATCAAAGATTAGTGCGAAATCGAGGTAACGTTGTAGGTGAGCGTCGTGACTGCGGTCACGGTCACAAACTCATTGGAGGCTACGTCGATGATCCAGTCGGTGTCACACGGGGTGTCTCCATGAATCAGAAAGCTGGTCCCACCGCTGGAGTTGTTTCCTCCTTCGTAGAGGAGGTCGAAAACCCCCAGAGGGTGAGACGTCGTGGGCGGAAGAATCGTCCATAGTCTCACGTTCTTCACGGTGGCGCCGGTGGTATCGGACCAGATCATTGAGAATATGCCGCTCCCCGACGAGTCAGCGGGAACGCAGAAGTGCGATCCTATGATTATCGTGGAATTGTTGCTAACACTCGGTCCACCTTCTATCGTATAGCTCGACCACTGAACGACAGTGTTCTGAGTGGATGACTCATACTCGATGACCACCACGGTCGCGAGGATGACTATGAGCCCTAGGGCAGTTGCGATGAAGGTTCTCCAAAGGGTGACCTTGGGCTTCTGTTCCCGTGATTCAACGTCATGTTCGGCCCGGCCATCGTGGGGCATGCTCTCGACCATTGAATCACTCCCGCATGTCAGAATTGGCTAGATTCGGTAATGTATTACGAAGAGTAGCCATATAGTCGTCCCCGAGCCCAGCGAGCCACATCTGACTGGAATCGCTGGGCTATCACCTCGCAAGTGTGGCCAAGGTAACCGACGGCCCCGCGTCCCGCTGCTCGTTCCAGAACCCCAGGGAGCTAGAGCGTCCTGACGGCTCATGAACTGGGGCAGTGGATGGCGGTCTCAGGAAATTTGGAGTCCAGTGCTTCGACGGACTCTTCGTATTGACTGGACTGAGCTGTCAGACAGGGTGGATCTTCGTCCTCGTGGGTTTTGCCGCGGTGATCGGTGGGATCGAGATGGCGATGTACGGCCACCATGGCAGCCGACGCGATGTCTGACCACACCCGGCACAACCCCCGACTACAGGCGACCTGTCGGGAACGTCTCGCCAGCTCAGAGTGACTAAAGTCTCTGAACATTCGACAAACGGATGTACTTGGACACGGTGTGGCGTACAGCCACAACGCGCTGATGTCTGACACGGATGGGGTGAAGTCAGAATCCTGACTCGGACCTAGGTCCGTCCCAACCTCGGTACCTGTGTACTGGTGAGGCAAGACCCGGGCTCAGCGAGGCGAACAAAACCGCCACGACCGGTGTAGTCTGACAGAGAAGAACCCTCGTCCAGGCTTTATAACCTGACAACATTGGGTCAGACCGCTTACGGCTTCATTGGTGGTCAACCTGCCGTTTGATCTATCTTTCTAAGTCACTTTCTTCGCTACTGAACCAAGCCTGACAGACGCTCCTGCCCGGGGTTCTGTAATATTTGCTAGGTTTTTGTGCAACCCGGAGCATTTCCGTGCAGAGAGATGTTTTCGGGCAAGACCGGCGAGACACCAAGGTGTTTGACTCGGAAGACAAGCGCGCCCGGGGAACGTGGTCGACGGGCGCCTTGACCTCGGCGTAGCTCAGGTTCAGCGTTTGCTGGACAATCAACTCTCTTCGGTTGACACAATCCAAACCAAGATTGGGGTGTTGCTTGGCTTCGCTGCGACGAGTCTTGCACTGATCTTTTCGTTTGGATACAGTTGGGTGGCTGCTCACGGTTGGCTCGCGACCGGCTCCGCGGCGGCTTTGCTCGCATCTACCGCAATATTCGGCGCGTCGTTGATGCTGACCGACTACCAGATCGCGCCTGAGCCGAGCTGGCGAGTGAAACTGCTCAATGATGCTGACGTGAAGGCCGACGAACTGAAGGAACAGGTTATCGGCGCCATGTGGAAGGCCTACGACACAAACCGAACTCTCATTGACTCCCGGTTTGGAGTAGTCAACATAGCCGTGGTGCTACTGGTCGTTGGACTGGGAATCCTTGTAGGAGGAGTTCTAGCTCAATGACTGAAGAGCCGAATGTGGAACCAGAGAAGGCCAAGAAGATCGTTCAACAGCCGGGTGGCGTGATCACGGTCGAGAAGGCCGGGATAGCCAAACCCACGGACGGCACAACTGGTACGGTCAAGAAGGCGCGACTATCGAAGGAGTAGAACCGATGTCAGGGAAGAAGCGTCGTAAGAGGGCCATCGTCAAACCTAACGGCGGAACAGGCCGCATTCTGAAGAAGTCGTCTGGGGCCCGGGGGCACAGTAGCCAACGATGAGTTCCCGGCCCTTGGTCGATTTACTCACCCCCAATTCGAAAGACTCACAGTGAACCAATTCCCTCACAACTTCCGTTAAACGCAAACGTTTATGTAGGAACCACCCGAGTCTCTCCCCAGAGCGTATGACGCTCGTCTGACAAATGGGAGCGAGGAACTAGCGATGAAGTCCATCATCCAGGAAGCGATTGCGAAGCACCAGGAGAACCAGACCCTGGTCGAGGAGAAGAAGCCGTCCGGTCCGACGTATGCGAGCGCCGACGATGCCGAGCTCGCGAAGTTGGCCGAGACGCTGAAGGTCAACATCCGGATCGTGGGCTGCGGCGGCGGCGGATCGAACACGATCAACCGCTGCGTCGAGGAAGGCATCCAGGGCGCCGAGATGTGCGCCATCAACACCGACGCGAAGCACCTCCTCACGATCCACGCGCCCCGCAAGATCCTCATCGGCCGCCGGGCCACGAAGGGCCTCGGCGCCGGCGCGCGCCCCGAGATCGGGGAGGAAGCGGCGCGGGAGAACGAAGAGGAGCTCCGCCAGTTCCTGAACGGGGCCCACATCGTCTTCGTGACGGCGGGGATGGGCGGCGGGACCGGTACCGGCTCCGCCCACCTGGTCGCCCGGCTCGCGAAGGAGGCGGGCGCGCTCACGATGGGCGTCGTCACGCTGCCGTTCGCCGGCGAGGGCGCCGCGCGCATGGAGCAGGCCCGCGATGGGCTCGAGCGCCTGCGCCGCGTCTGCGACACCACGATCGTGATCCAGAACGACAAGCTGCTCGAGCTCGTCCCGCGGATGCCGCTCGACGCCGCCTTCAAGCTCGCCGACGCGGTCCTCATGACCGGCATCAAGGGGATCACCGAGATCGTGACCCGCCCCGGCCTCGTCAACCTCGACTACGCCGACATCCTGACCGTCATGAAGGACGGCGGGGTCGCCCTCATCGGGCTCGGCGAGTCCGAGAGCGCGACCGACCGCGTCACCGAGGCGGTCACCGAGGCGCTCACCTCCCCCCTGCTCGGCTCCGTGGAGCTCAAGGACGCCACCGGCGCGCTCGTCCGCGTCATCGGCGGGCCGACCATGACGGTCAGCGAGGCCGAGAAGGCGGCCGCGCTCGTCGGCGGCAAGATCTCGAAGCGGGCCCGCATCATCTGGGGCTGCTCCGTCGAGAACTCCCCCGAGATGGAGAACACCATCAAGGTGCTCCTCATCATCACGGGCGTCCGGGCGACCAGCCTCCTCGGCCAGAAGGGAGGCTACGCCGCCGGTGAGTCCGAGGAAGTCATCGACCTCGTCCGGTAGGACGACGTTCCGCTCCCGCTACCTCGGCCTCGAGGTGGCGGGGGAACCGTTTCCCGCCCTCTCGCCCCGCTGGTGGGAGGCGAGCCTCCGGGCCGCCCTCGATGCAACCCCCGGCGCGGCTGGGGGTCGGTTCCGGCTCGTGCGCGCCGAAGGGCGGCGCGCGATCGTCGAGGTCGACCACCGCGAGGCGGCCCGCGCCCGCGCGGCCTGGAACGGCGGAGTCGGGGGCCGCGACCGGTGGACGCTCGCGACCCGCCGCACCTGGGGCACGCTCGTGGGGGCGAAGCGCTGGCTGCGCGCCCCCTCGACCGGGTCGCGCGGGCGGGCGCCCGCCGCCGGGACGCGGTCTACGCCGTAAGGGCGATCGAGTAGTTCGGCACGGTCACGCTCAGCGCCGCGAGGCCGCTCGTCGGGATCGCGAGCGTCACGGTCCCGAGCGTCCCCGCGCCCTGGTAGGCGCCCGTGCAGACGGCCGAGCCGGCCGGCGTGCAGGTGGGGTCGAGCGGCGCGAGGGTCGCGCTCGCGTCGAGCCAGGTCATCCACGCCTCCGCGTAGGGGGTCTGGATCGTGAGGTCGAAGTACGACCCGCTCGTCGGCAGGCTCAGCCCGGTCGCGGGCAGCGCGAACGTCTGGACGCTCAGGAGGCGGAAGGTGAGGTCGACCGTGCCGAGCCCGTACGACGCGCCGATCGATCCCGTGAACTGCGGGAACCAGACGGAGAGCGTCGTGCCGGTGTACTCGATCGCCGGCGCCTCGTACAGGATCGGGTAGCCGCCGTACTGGGCGAAGACGACCGCGCCCTCGTCGAACGCGACGTCCGCGGACGGGATGTAGGCGTTCGAGAGCGAGGCGTACACGACCGCGCCCGGCGTGATCGCGTGCGCGATCGAGAGCTCGGTCTGGCTGACGTACGGGCACGTCGAGGAGGCCACCGACTGGTACGTGACCGTGAGCCCGCTGCCGGTGTGGGTGTACGGGTGGTTGTTCGTCGTCGAGTTGTTGTACGTGACGGCCATGGAGGCGGCGTTCGCGCCGGTGAAGCCCGAGAACGTGTTGGTGTTGGCGAGCCCGTCGTACGGGCACGAGGTCGACGTCACGTCGCTCGGGTTGAAGCCGTTGAACCACGCGTAGTTCGCGTCGCTGCCTCCGTCCGTCACGTCCCAGACGGTGCCAATCCCGTAGACGGTGAGGTAGACGGTGCTGTCGCCGGCCGTCCCCGGCCCGGTGACCGTGTTGTCGTTCCCGTAGACGTGGACGATGTAGACGTTCCCGCCGCCCTGGGAGTTGAGCGCGATCGTGTTGTTGCTGCCGAGGACGATGAGCGAGGGGCGGACCGCCCCGTTGCTGTCGATCGTGATGGTGTTGTGATTCCCGATCACGATGACGTACAGGTGGAGTCCCTGGATGTTGTTGAACGTGATCGCCGACGAGTTCGTGGAGACGTTGAGCGCGAACAGGGACGAGCCGTCGTCGAGGGTCGGCGTGAACGCGGTGCCCGCCGGCAGGGAGAAGTTGTAGCGGAACGCCGAGGAGAGGTAGCCGCAGCTCAGGGTGATCGAGGTGGCGGTGCATCCGGACGGCAGCGCCGGATTGTGCGCCCCGAACCCGCCGGGGGGATCGTAGCCGGCTCCGCCCAGCACCGAGAAGGAGTAGGAGGTGTTGGCCGGGGTGAACTGGTAGCCCGGGACGCCGTGGAGCGTGGCCCCGTCGGGGTTGGCGAACGGCGGGTCGCCGGCCGAGCCGAGGGAGATCGGCTGGGAGACGAGGGCCCCGATCGCCTGCGCGTTCGACGCCGCCTCGAGCGCCGCTTGGAGGCGCCCGAACTGGTTCTCGACCTGGAGCTCGTGGTTGAGGTCGTTGACCTGCATCTGGTTGGGCAGGCTCGTCGTGAGGAAGTTCGCGATGAACGTCACGACCAGCAGGAGGCCCAGGATCGTCGCGACGGCCGACACTTGCGCGCGGCGGCTTCGGAGGCGCCAGGACCGGTGCGAGCTTCGAAACGCCATAGAGCGGGCTGCGGGCGTGAAAATAGCCGCGGGCCCCCTCTTGAGGGTTCCGCTAGCTGGGCCGGCGCGCAGCGGAGCCCCCGGCCCGCCTCGGCGCGCACCTTATCTTGCTGCCTCCCTCGCTGTCGGGGGTACGGGGCGTGGCGACCGGCGACGGACCGGAGGTCCGCATCGAACGGGCGATCGTCTCGGTCGAGGACAAGACCGGGCTCGAGGCGCTGGGCCGCGGTCTCGCGCAGTCGGGCGTCGAGCTCTGGTCGACCGGCGGCACGCGGAAGGCGCTCGAGGGCGTCGGCGTGCCGGTCCACGCGCTCGAGGAGCTGACGGGCGTCGGCGCCTGGTTCGGCGGACGCGTGAAGACCCTCCACCCCGCCGTCTTCGGCGGGATCCTCGCCCCGCGCACGGACGAAGGGCGACGGGAGCTCACGGAGCGCGGGCTCCGGGCGTTCGATCTCGTCGTCTGCAACTTCTATCCGTTCGAGCGGCACCTCGCCGACCGACCGGACGCGACCGACCGGGAGGAGTACATCGACATCGGGGGCGTGAGCCTCGTACGGGCCGCCGCCAAGAACCACGCCGGGGTCACCGTCGTCACGGAGCCCGCGCAGTACGCGGCGCTGCTCGAGGAGCTTCGCCAGCGGCACGGGGCCGTCAGCGCCGCGACGCGACGCCGGCTCGCGATCCGGGCGTTCCAGCGCTGCACCGAGTACGACGCGGCGATCGCGTTCGGCCTCGAGGGGACTGACGGGCCGAGCGACGGGTTCCCGAGCGAGGTCGTGTTCCGGCGCGAACCCGTGAAGCTGCGCTACGGCGAGAACCCGCACCAGAAGGCCGCCCCGTACGGTTCGGTCGTCCCGCCGCGCGCGGGCCTCGAGCCGGCCCCGTTCGACCTGCTCAAGGGCGACGCGCTGTCGTTCACCAACCTCCTCGACCTGGACACCGCGCTCGGGATCGTCGCCGAGTTCCCGACGCCGACGGCGGCCGTCGTGAAGCACGCGACGCCGTGCGGCGTGGCGTCCGGGGCCACGATCGCCGAGGCGCTCGCGCTGGCGATCGCGACCGACCCGGTCGCCCGCTACGGCTGCGCGATCGCGGTCAACCGTCCGTTCGGGCCGGACGACCCGGCGGCGATGAAGGGGGTGTTCGTCGACCTCCTCGCCGCCCCGGCCTACGCGGACGGGGCACTGGGCCCGCTCGGCCACCGGCCGAAGATCAAGGTCGTGCGCGTCGATCCGCCCCCCCTCACCGCGCCCCGCTGGGAGGCGAAGAGCGCGCTGGGCCGGCTCCTCCTCCAGGAGGTCGATCGGCGGCAGCTCCTCCCGACCGACTTCCAGCCGAAGACGACCGCCCGCGCCTCCCCCGAGGCGGCGTGCGCCCTCGACTTTGCCTGGCGGGTCGTCCGCCACGCCAAGTCGAACGCCATCGTGCTCGCGCGCGGATCGAAGACGGTCGGCATCGGCTCCGGCCAGCCGACCCGAGTGAAAGCAGTCGAGCTCGCCTGCGAGGTCGCGGGCGACCGGGCGCGCGGGGCGGTCCTCGCCTCCGACGCGTTCTTCCCGTTCCCCGACGGCGTCGAGGCGGCGGCCCGCGCCGGCGTGACGGCGATCCTCGAGCCCGGCGGGAGCGTCCGGGACCCCGAGGTGATCGCGGTCGCCGAGCGATACGGGATCGCGCTCTACTTCACCGGCTGGCGCGTCTTCCGCCACTAGGGGCGGCGGGCCGCCGTCGGCACGAAGAGGCGCTTCAGGATCGACCGGAACTCGACCGGACCCACCGGCCCCACCTCGCGACCCCGCTCCTGGCCGGACTGCAGGAAGAGGAAGGTCGGGATCGAGTGGATGCCGTAGGAGCGCGTGATGAGGGTCGACTCGTCGACGTTGACCGTCGCGAACTTGACGCGGCCGACGAGCCGCGCGCTCAGCTCACGGACCATCGGCTCGGTGACGCGGCACGGGGCGCACCAGTCGGCGTAGAAGTCGACGACGACGGGGATCGGCGAGCGGATCACCTCCGCCTCGAACGTCGCGTCGGTCACGGGGACCGGCACCACGCTGTCGCTCACGGCGACCTCCTCCGGGGCGTTCGAATTCCGCCCTCTCTTTAAACCTGCGGCTCGTGAGGAAGCCGGGAGCCACGTTGGCCCGCGAACGCGCGCCGGGTGCCGGGCCGCTCCGCGCGACGCTCGCGCCCGCGCTCCTCGACTGGTTCCGCGCGCATCGGCGGCCGCTCCCCTGGCGGGCCGACCGGGACCCGTACCGCCTCTGGGTCGCCGAAGTGCTCCTGCAGCAGACCCGGGTCGACCAGGCGGCCCCCTACTTCGAGCGGTTCGTCCGGGCGTTCCCGTCGGTGGCCGCGCTCGCCGACGCGTCCGAGGCCGAGGTGCTGAAGGCGTGGCAGGGCGCGGGCTACTACGCCCGCGCCCGGCACCTGAGGGCCGCCGCGCAGGAGGTCCGGCGCCGGTTCGGGGGGGTGTTGCCCGACGACGTGGAGGCGCTCCGCTCGCTGCCGGGGATCGGCGACTACATCGCGTGCGCGATCGCGAGCCTCGCCTTCGATCGGCCGGTCGTCGCGCTCGAGGCGAACGGGCTCCGCGTCGCGGCCCGGTGGACGCTCGAGCGCGGCGACCCCGCGCGCGGACCGGTCCGGCGGCGCCTCGGCGCCGCGCTCGCGCGGGTCCTCCCGCCGGACGCGCCGGGGGCGTTCAACGAGGCGGTGATGGAGCTTGGGGAGACGGTCTGCCTTCCGCGCGCGCCCCGGTGCGCGGCGTGCCCGGTCGCGTTCGCCTGCCGGGCGTTCCGCACGCTCGAGGCGCCGGGGTCGATCCCGCGGCGGCGCCCCCGGCGTCCCAGGCCGCGGGTCCGCGCCGCGGTGGTCGCGCTCGAGTGGGACGGGCGCTGGCTGGTCCAGCGCCGGCCCTCCTCGGGGCTCCTCGGGGGGTTGTTCGAGTTCCCCGGAGGGAAGATCGAGCCGGGCGAGTCGCCGCGGGCGGCGGCGGTCCGCGAGCTCGCCGAAGAGACCGGGCTCTCGGCCGCGGAGCTCCGACCGGTGGGCGTGATCCGGCACGCCTACTCGCACTTCTCGGTCGAGCTCCACGTCTTCCGGGGCCGGCTGCCGGCGCGGGCCGACCCGCCCCAGGGCGACCCGCGCCGGTGGGTGACGCTGCGCGCGCTCGACCGGCTGCCGCTCCCGAAGGCGACCGAACGGGTGGTCAGCCGGCTTCGGGCGGCGGGTAGAGCTTCCCCGGGTTCAGGATCCCGTCCGGGTCGCAGGCCCGCTTCACGGCGCGCAGCATCCCGACCGCCGTCGGCCCCAGCTCGCGCGCGACGTACGGCGCCTTCAGCGCGCCGACGCCGTGCTCGCCGCTGATCGTCCCGCCGAGCCGGAGCGACTCGGCATAGAGCGCATCCCGGATCCGCGCCGCGGCCGGACCGCTCGGATCGACGACGAAGTTCGGGTGCAGGCTCCCCTCGCCCAGGTGCGCGAAGACGAACACCCGGACGCCCTCGCGCGCCGCGATCCGGTCGATCGCCGCCCGGAGCGCGTCGACGGCCGGGACCGGGACCGCGATGTCCTCCCGGATCCGCTCGCCGAACCGCTCGTCGAGGACCCGGCCGCTCTCGCCCCGCTCGCTCCACAGCCGGTTCGCGTCGTCGTAGACGAGGGGCGGGGCGCGCACGCCGGCCGACTCGAGCCGGCGGGCGATCCGCGCCTGCCGGGCGTCCGCCTCGCCGGGGTCGGCCGCCTCCACCTCGAGGAGCAGGAGCGCCGCGCCGGTCGGCCAGGCGGCCCCCCGGTCCTCGGCGAGGTCCCGGGCGCACTCGGTGTCGAGGTACTCGATCGCCGAGAGCCCCGTGCCGGGGGCGCTCCCGAGCGCCGCCGAGAGCCGGCCGAGCGCGACGTCGGGCGGGAGCGGCACGACGAGCCCCCGTCGGACGCCGGGCAGGGGGGCGAGGCCGACCGTGACCTCGGTCACGATCCCCAGCGTCCCCTCGCTGCCGACGAGCAGGCCGAGGAGGTCCGGTCCGAGGGAGCGCTTGGGCGCCCGCGAGCCGAGCCGGACCCGCTCCCCGGTGCCGAGGACCGCCTCGAGGCCCCGGACCCATGCGCGCGTGGGCCCGTAGCGGAACGAGCGGGGGCCCGAGGCGTTCGTGCCGACGTGGCCTCCGATCGTGGAGGTCGCCCACGAGCCGGGGTTCGGCGGAAAGAACCACCCGAGCGGCTCGAGCACGGACTGGAGGGTGCGGTTCACGACCCCCGGGTCGACCCGGGCCCACCGCTCCTCCGCGCGCACTTCCCGGACCGCGGTCCACCCCGAGAGGTCGACGACGACCGTCCCGTCGCGAGGCACCGACTCGCCGTCGAGCGAGGTACCGGCCCCGCGAGGCACGAGGCCGATCCGCTCGTGTCGAGCCCACCGGACCAGCACGCCCACCTCGTCGGCGTCGCGCGGCGCCACGACGGCGAGCGGGCGGCCCGAGAGATGGGAGCCGTCGCGACCGGCCCGGGCGAGCGCCCCGGGGTCGGTCGACACCGAGCCGCGGAGCTCCCGGGCGAGCGCGCCGATCCGGTCGGGGGTCACGGACCGCCCGGAGGCCCCGGAGCGCTTACGCCTGCCGCGCCGGCGCGACGAGCGCGCGCGGGGCCTCAGGGGCGGGGTCGTCGGCGCTCGCGCGCTCCAGGGCCCGGACGAACTCGCGGATCGCGAACGGTCGGATCACGACACAGCGCACGCCTCGGGCCCGGGCGCGCTCGGCGAACTCCGGCGAGCGGTCGGCGGTGATCAGCACGATCCGGTACTCCACGTCCCGCGCGAGGATCGCGCGGAGATCGTCCGCCCACTCCGCCTCGTCCGGTCCGCCGTCGACGACCAGCAGCTTCGGGCCGGGCGTGGGCGGGCTCCGCTCGAAGTCGTCCGCGTGTTCGCCCTCGAAGACGACCGGGTAGCGCTGGAGCCGCAGGAGCCCCCGGAGCAGGAGTCGGGAGTCGGGGTCGTGGACGAGGAGCGCGGTCGGCACCCCGGTCACCTTCCGCGCCGGGGCCGACGGCGTCGAGTCGCTGGACGGATCGGACGTGCGTGCGGCCGGCATGGCGGGCGGACCCGGACCGCCCCGCGTGATTAGCGAGTGCACGGTTAAGTCGCTATGGGTCAATTTCCCACGTCGGCGCGCCCGGCGGCGCGCCCGAGGCCCGGACGGGTCCCGGAAGGGGCACTTTCCATCCCCCGGGGGGCCCGGATAGCTATATAGACTTGTGCGCACTACCATAGGTTGGCCTCGGGCATCGGCGGCCGGGCTCTTGGTGGCACCGTCCAAGAGACCAGGAGCCTCCGCCGATGCCTTCCCTTATCCGGCGGCTGCGCGTGCAGCGATAGGTTCTTTTGCGGCCCGGCGGGCTCGCGAGCGATGGCCGGCCTCTTCGGTCCGTCCGAACAAGACCTCGAACGCCTGCGATCGACGGTCCAGTCGCTGGGGACGACGAGCGTGCCGGGCCTCGCCGCCGCCCTCTCCTGGAGGGAGCGGAAGGCGGAGAAGCTGCTCGCCCACGAGCTCGCCCGGCCGGGCACGCCGCTGAGCTACGATCCCGGGCGCCGCACCGTGCGCTGGGCGAAGGCGCCGGCCGCGCCGGCCGCCCCCGCTCCGGAGGTCCCGTCGGCCCCGGTGCGCGCCTTCCCTCACCAGGCCCCCGCGGCCCCGCCGCCGGTCCTCACCCGGACGGGCCTCAAGACGCTCTGCCCCGCCTGCCACGTTCCGTTGCAGCCGACCGGCTCCGGCAGCCTCGCGGTCTGCCCGCAATGCGGGCGGCTCGCCTCGGCCCGGATCGGCGCCGACGCGGCGCCTCCCCTCCCCCCGACTCCGGCGACGACGGGCGCGGCGCCGAACGCCGTCGCACCGGCCTCGGCCGTTCCGGCCGCCCCCGTCGGACCGGGAGCCGACGATCGCCGCTCCCAGGAGATGTTCGCGGCCTGGGTCACCGCCCGCCCGATCCCGTGCCCGAAGTGCCGCACGCCGCTCCGCCATCGCGGGGTCGGCGAGTACGCGTGCCCGGCGTGCGGGCACTCGGTGACGTTCCCGAAGGGCCCCGAGCCGGCGCGGCCGATGCTGCCGACGCCCTAGAACGGGACCGTCGCCCGCACGGCGCCCACGAGCGCCCCATCGCGGAGGCCGTCCGCGACGCGGGCGATGTCGTCGGCGGGGCTTCGGTCGCGGGTCCACGGCGCCACGCGCGCGCGCAAGGCCCCGAGCGCCGCCTCGCTGCCCCGGCCGCCCGTCCTCGGGCGGCGGAGTTCGAGCGCCTGGCCGGCGACGATCCACTCGACCGCGACGACGGTGCGGGCGTTCGCGAGCACCCGATGCAGCTTCGCGCCCGCCCACGGACCCATGCTGACGAAGTCCTCCTGGTCCGCCGAGGTCGAGAGGCTCGCCGTGCTGGCCGGGTGCACGAGCGTCTCGTTCTCGTTGACGAGCGCCGCGGCGAGGTACTGCGGGACCATGAGGCCCGAGCTCACGCCGGGCTCGGGGGCGAGGAACGCGGGCAGCCCCCGGTTGAGGTCCGGGTGGACGAGGCGCGCGATCCGGCGCTCGGCGAACGACGCCACATACTGGACCGCGATCGCGAGGGCGTCCAGGGCGAAGGCGAGCGGCTGGCCGTGGAAGTTGCCGCCGTTCACCCAGTCGTCGCCGTCGAACACCACCGGGTTGTCGGTGACCGCGTTGAGCTCGTCGGTGGCGACCGCCTCGGCGACCCCGATCCCGTAGCGGACCGCCCCGAGCACCTGGGGGAGGCAGCGCAGCGTGTACGGGTCCTGGCCGGTCCACTCGGCCGGCACGACCGCGAGCCGGCTCCCGTCGAGCAGCGCGCGCAGCGCCCCCGCGATCGCGCGGTGGTCCGCCGAGCGCCGGATCACCCCGAGCCGGTCGTCGAGCGCGATCGGGTTACCGGTGAGCGCATCGAAGGAGAGCGCCGCCGCGACGAGCGCGCCGTCCAGGAGGGCGCGGGCGTCGGCGACGCCGAGGGCGAGGTACGCGGCCATGAGCGCCGTCCCGTTGAGCAGCGCGACCCCTTCCTTCTCGACGGGCTCGAGCCGCGGGATCCCGGCGCGGGCGAGCACCGGCCCGGCCGCCTCGGGTCGCCCCGACCCGGGCGCGACGAACGCGCCCTCCCCGAGCAGGGCGAGCGCGAGGTGGGCGAGCGGAGCGAGGTCGCCGGAGGCCCCGACCGATCCCTGCGCGGGGATCCACGGCACGAGGCCGTGGTTGAGGACGTCCGCGAGCCGGTCGAGGACCTCGACCCGCACCCCCGAGCGGCCCGCGGCGAGCGAGTTGAGGCGCAGGAGCGTGAGGGCGCGCACGACGTCGGTCGGCAGCGGAGGCCCTGCCCCCGACGCGTGGCTGCGGAGGAGCGACGCCTGAAGCTCGCGGCCCCGCTCGGGAGGGATCACGACGTGCGAGAGGGCCCCGAACCCCGTCGTGACCCCGTAGACCGGTCGGTGGGCGGCGACGGCCCGCTCGACGGCTGCGCGGCTCGCGGCGACGCCGGCGAGGGCCGAGGGGTCGAGGGCGACGGCCGCCCCGTCGCGCGCGACCGAGAGGAGCTGCGCGAGCGAGAGCGAGCGGCCGTCGACGACGACGGCCGCGGGCCCGGTCACGGTCCCCTCCGGGACGCTCGGCCGGGGGACCGATGCGGCACCCGAGCCGATCCTACGCCGGGACGACGAGCTCGCCGCCGGACTTCTGCAGGGACGGGACCCGGCGGGTCTTCGCGCCCTTCGTCTGCCAGAAGACGTCGGCGAACTCCTGGACGAGCTTCAACAGCTCCTGGGCGTCGGCGATCCCGGTCCCTTGGCGGGCCTTCGAGGCCTGCTTCATGATCCGGAACACGAGATCGTGGGCCTGGGGGAACTGCTTCACGTGGTCCGGGGTGAAGTAGTCGCCCCAGATGACGCGCACCTCGCTCTTCACGCGCTCGGCGTGGGACTCCTTGACGGCCGTGTAGCGCGCGAGCTTCGAGCCGTACGCCGCGCGGTCCTCCGGCTTCGCGTCCATCGCGGGGGCCGCGAGCTCGCCGATCAGCTGGTCCATCCGGATCACGGTGAGCGCGGAGATCTGCGCCTCGTGGGGGTCGTAAATACCGCACGGAATGTCGCAGTGGGCGTACACCGGGCGCGGGGGGTGGACGGTGTCGACGAGGCGTTCGAGCCAGCCAGGGGAAGGTCTGCGGGCGGACATGCCGTCGCGAGCCCCGGGAGTCGGATAAAGGTGCCGGAACGGCCCCTGTCCGGCGCCCCCGACAGCCCCCCTCCGAGCCCGGCCCGCGTCCCGTTCTGGCACCGGGGCCGGATCGTCGTCGTCGACGAGAGCATGCGCCCCACGCTCCGGCCCGGGGACCGGCTCCTCCTCGACCGGAGCGCCTACCGGCGGGCCGGGCCGCGCGTCGGCGACGTGGTGGTGCTCGTCGACCCCGAGCGGCCGGCGCGCTGGCTCGTGAAGCGCGTCGCGGCGGTCGACCCGGCGGCGCGGACCGCGGTCGTGCTCGGCGACGCCGCGGACGTCGCCCGCGACAGCCGGCGGTTCGGGCCGGTGCCGTTCCGCCTCCTCGTCGGGCGGGCGTACCGGCTCTACTTCCCTCCCGGCCGCGCGCGGGACCTCTAGCGGCGTTTCGCAACCCTTAAACGATGTGGCATTTTGCCGCATCGATGGCCGCTGCTACCCCCGTCTGGATCGTCGTCGTGATCGTCGTCGCCGCCGCGGTCGGCGGTGTGGGCTTCTACGCGGGCTACGAGTACCGGGGCTCGCCCGCGGCGAACCCGAGCGCGACCGTCAACTCGACGCTGTCGATCAGCGCCGCGGGCACGCTCACCGTCACGTTCCCCGAGCTCGCGAACGCGCTCGTCAACCAGACCGCCGGCATCTCGGCCCCGGCCGCCGCCCAGACCTACCAGGGCTCGCTCGACGTCACGACCGGGATCACCAGCCTCGGCAACAAGGTCGACGTCGCCGCCCTCGCCGACTTCCGGCTCATCCCGCAACTGCTCGAGCCGACGTACGCGACGTACGAGGTCGTCTTCGCCCAGACCCAGGAGGTCCTCATCTACAACGCGAGCAACCCCGGCTACGCGGGCCTCAACGCCTCCAACTGGGGCGAGAAGCTCGTCTCCGTTGCCTCCCAGGGCGGTTCCGACCGCCTCGGGATCTGGAACGCCTCGAGCGATCCCAACGGCTACAACGAGATCTTCAGCATGATGCTGCAGGGGATGTTCTACCAGGACGGCAACCTCTCCGCCGTCTACGGGCACTTCTACAGCGGGGCCCCGGGCCAGTACGCGACCCCGAACCCGGGCACGACGATCAACGAGCACGAGTCCCAGGCGGCGTCCCTCATCGAGACGGGCGTCGTCTCGGCGGTGATCACGTACAAGGCGGTCGCGATCCAGAACCACCTCCCGTACGTGCTCCTCGACCCGATCGTCGGGCTCGGCGCGAACAACACGACGGCGCTCCACGACTACGCGCAGCTGTCGACGAAGATCATCGGCTCCTCGGGCGCCCTCACGAGCGTCGACCCGGCGCCGATCCTCTTCGGGGCGACGGTCCCGACGAACGCCCCCAACCCGATGCTCGGCGCGCTGTTCCTCCACCTGCTCCTCTCCCCGCAGGGGAGCGCGATCCTCGCCCAGGACGGGGCGTGGACGCCGATCTTCCCCGGATGGTCGAACGACCCGTCGGCGGCCCCGGGCCTCCTGCAGCCGGACCTCACGACCCTCCCCGGCTGGGCGGCCGCGTTCCTCTCATGAGACCGGGGGGCGAGCGCGCCCCCGGGCGGCGTCGCCTCCCGTCGGGCCGGCCGTGGCTCGCGCTCCAGATCGTCCTCGCGGGTTCGCTGCTGCTCCTGTTCGTCCTCCCCCTCTACGCGCTGTTCACCTACGCGAGCCCGGCGCAGATCGTTGCGGCGTGGCACGACCCCGTCGTCTGGCAGGCGATCGACCTCACGTTCTACGCGTCGGGGATCGCGGTGCTCGCCGCGGTGGTCGGCGCGATCCCGCTCGGCTACCTGCTCGCCCGCCGTCCGTTCAAGGGCCGGAGCCTCGTGGAGGCGGTGGTCGGACTCCCGGTCGTCGTGCCCCACCTCCTCGTCGGCCTCGGGCTCTTCCTGCTCGTGATCCCGGGCTCGCCGCTCTACCGCTTCACGAACGCGATCGGCTTCCCCGTCTACGACACGATCTGGGGGGTCGTGCTCGTGATGGTCTTCGTGAGCGCCCCCTACACCGTGCTCGCCGCCGACCTCTCGTTCCGCGCGATCGACGACCGGATGCTCGAGGCGTCCCGCTCCCTCGGCGCCGGTCCGGCGACCGCGTTCCTGACGGTCTCCTTGCCGCTCGCCCTCCGGGGGATCGTCGCCGGCCTGCTCCTCACCTGGGCCCGGTCGGTGAGCGAGATCGGCGGCATCCTGATCCTCGCCTACACGGTCTACCCGGGGGGGCCGTACTCGGGTCCCGTCACCTCGACCCTCTCGGTCCTCGTCTACAACCTCTTCCAGGCCGGCAACCTCGCCGGGGCGGCGGCCGTGAGCTGCGTCTTCTTGCTGGTCGCCTTCGCCCTCTTCCTGCTCGTCCGCATCGGCGAGCGCGTGGGCTGGCTGCCGTGGCAGCGGGGGGAGCTGCTGCCGTGACGCGCTGGTCGGTCGAGGGGCTCACGAGCCGGCTCGACCGCTTCCGGCTCGGTCCGGTCGACCTCGCCCTCGAGCCGGGGCGCGTCGTCGCCGTGCTCGGCAGCTCGGGCTCGGGAAAGACGACGCTCTTGCGCACGCTCGCCGGCTTCGTCCCGCCGGGCGACGGGCGGATCCTGCGGGACGGCGCCGACATCACGTGCCGGGCCCCCGAGCGCCGCGGCGTCGGCTACGTGCCCCAGGGGCTCGGCCTGTTCCCGCACCGGACCGTCGAACGGAACGTGATGTACCCGCTCGAGGTCCGCGGGCGCGTGGACGCCCGGGCGAAGGTCCGCCCGCTCCTCGAGCGGTTCGATCTCGTGCGGCTCGCCCCACGCTACCCGGCCCGGCTGAGCGGCGGCGAGCGCGAGCGCGTCGCGCTCGCCCGGGCGCTCGCCGCCGAGCCCGAGCTCGTCCTCTGGGACGAGCCGTGGCAGGGACTCGACGTCGAGGCGCGCCACGAGCTCGGGGTCGTCCTCGAGGAGCTCCGGGAGACCGAGCGGATCCCGGTCGTGCTCGTCACCCACGACCCGAGCCTCGCGTTCTCGTCCGCCGACTCCTTCCTCGTGCTCCGGGCCGGCGCGGTCGCGTTCCGGGGCGGCGCCACCGAGCTCCTCCACCGCCCGACGGACCCGTTCGTCGCCCGGTTCGTCGGGTTCGAGAACGTCTACGACCGCGCGGCCCTCGACGCCGCGCCGAACGGCTCGCTCGGCGCGTGGCTCCGGGAGCGGGCCGGCCCGGACGGGATCGCCTTCGCGCGGCCCCCGCTCGCGGGCGCCCCACCGTTCGCCGGGCGATGGGACGGGACGGTCCGCAGCGCCCGGCCGAGTCCCGAAGGGACCGCGGTCACCGTGCTCGCCCAGGGGCTCTCGATCGCGCTCCGCCTCGCGCCGCCGACGCCCGGACCGGTGCCCACGGTCGGCGGGCGCATCCGCTTTGACGTCCCGGAGGAGTCCCTCCGGCCCCTCGGGACCGGGGGGAGCGCCGCATGACCCGACCGTCCGTCGTCACCAACGCCGACGTCGCGCTGCTGCGCTCGCTCGCGCGCGAGCGGTCGGTCGTCGCGGCGAGCCGACGCGTCGGGATGAGCCGGGACCGGGCGGTCTACCGGATCGCCCGGCTCGAGCGGGCGTTCGGCGGGCGGGTCGTCCGCGGCGTCCGCGGGGGCCGCGCCCATGGGGGTTCGCAGCTCACCGAGCTCGGCGACCGCATCGTGCGCGGGGGGTTCGACTCGATCGAGCTGCTCGAGGCGCGGCCGCTCGTGCGGCCCGCGACGCCGAACCGGGTGCACGGGACGTACCGGCGGAGCCCGGAGCCCGGCCTTTCGATCGACGGGGGCCCGCGGTTGCGGGTCGCGTTCCCCGCCGGCGACGGCGACCGGGTCACGGCGCTCCTCGACCCGGAAGCGATCCTCGTCGCGCGGCAGCGCTTCCCGACGAGCGCCCGCAACGTGCTGCCGGCCACGGTCGAGGCGGTCGGCGGGCCCCCGGGCGCGCTCGGCCGCTCGCTCACGGTGCGCACGGGCCGGCTGCGGCTCAAAGTGGCGGTCACCGACGCGACGGTCCGCCAGCTCAAGCTGCGCCGCGGCGCCCGCGTCCAGCTCTACGTCAAGGCGACCGCGATCCGGCGCGTGGCCGGGGCGCGCCCCTAGTCCCGGATCCCCTCGGTGGTCAGCTGGAAGACCGCCTCGCCTTCCGGGAGGTTCGGGGAGTCGATGAGGCGCGCGATCCGCCGGGGCGGCTTCGACTTCCGGAGGTAGACCCGGTACGTCGCCGCGTGCGCGACGATGTTCCCGCCGATCGGGCGCGTCGGGTCGCCGAACAGGATGTCGGGCCGGGCGGAGACCTGGTTCGTGACGACGATCGCGGCGTTGTAGGTGTCGGCGAAGCGGAGCAGCTCGTGGAGGTGGCGATTGAGGTGCTGCTGGCGGGGCGCGAGCTCGCCGCGGCCCATGTACTCCGAGCGGAAGTGGGCGGTCAACGAGTCGACGACGAGGAGGCGGATCGGCTTCTCGCGCGCCAATTCCTGCGCCTTCGAGACGAGGAGCATCTGGTGGTTGGAGTTGAACGCGCGGGCGACGTGGATGCGCTCGAGCGCGTCGGCAGGGTCGAGGCCGGCCCCCTTCGCCATGTCGACGATCCGCTCGGGGCGGAACGTGCTCTCCGTGTCGATGTAGACGACCTCGCCCGAGAGCCCGCCCTGGGCGGCCGGGAGCTGCACGTCGACCGCGATCTGGTGGGCGATCTGGGTCTTTCCCGTGCCGAACTCGCCGGAGAACTCCGTGATCGCCTGGGTCTCGACGCCTCCGCCCAGGAGCTCGTCGAGCGCCTTCGTGTTCGTCGTGATCCGCCCCAGCTTCTTGCGGCGCTCGAGGAGCTGCGTGCCGCTCTCGAAGCCGCCGACGTCCGCCTTCCGGCGCGCCTCGCCGATGATCTTCTGGGCGATCGCGACCCCGATCTCGGCCGCCTCGGCGACGTCGCCCGGGGAGGCGACGGCAAGCTCCATGAGATCGGTGTAGCCGGATTCCCGCAGCTTGTCCGCCGTCGTCTGGCCGATCCCGGGGAGGTCCTCGAGCGCGATCGCGGGTTTCTCCTCGGCGGGCTCGCTCGCGGCGGGGCGGGAGGCGCTCTTCGACGGCACGAGGAGCGCGACCGGGCCCCGGGAAGATAAGCGTGCGGGGAGGGGTCGCGAAACGGTGAACGGTGACCGTCAGGGCGCGGCGACGGTCGGCGCGAACGGCTCGCCGGTGAGCCGCTGGTAGACCGTCGTGTAGAGCCGGCTGACCTCGTCGACCAGGAGCGGGGGGAGCGGGGGGATCGGCGGCTCCGCCGCGTGCGCCTCGCGCGCCTTCTGGAGGGCGTCGTAGTAGCCGATCTGCCGGTAGTGCTGGCGAACGAACTCCTTCGAGAAGTCGACCTGCCGGCCCCGCTCGTAGGCGGCCCGGTCCCAGAACCGGTCCTCGTCGGCGGTGCCGAACGTGTCGACGACCATGAGCGTCCCCTCGGCGTCGACGGCGAACTCCTTCTTGCCGTCGACGTGCAGGAGGCCCCGCGGCCCGATCTCGGACTGCATCGCGGTGTCGATCGTGAGGATCGTCTCCCGCAACTGGTCGAGCTGCTTCGCGTCGAGCGCGGAGAGCTCGATCGCCTCGGCGAACGTGAGCAGGCGATCGATCGGCTCCAGCTTCGTCGTCACCTCGAAGTGCGGCTCCGGCAGCGGGACCCCGTACTCGAGCGGCTTGCCGGCGGGGAATCCCAGGTCCTTCGCCGTCACCTTGCCGGCCTTCACGCGGTCCCACATCGACCCCGCGAGGTAGTAGCGGACGATCAGCTCGAGCGGGACCAGGTAGTTCTTGGGATGGGGCCCGAGCGTCCGGGGCTTCGGGACGACCTGCACGCGCTTCACCCGCATCGCGGTCGGGCCGGTGAGGCCGAGGAAGTGGTGCGGGATGCGGAGGCGGCCGCAGACCTCGAACCAGTGGGCGGCGGTCCGGGCGAGCGTCTCCCCCTTGAGCGGGATCTCGCTCGGGATGTGCTTGTCGAAGACCGAGATGTCGTTCGTGAACCGGAACTCGAGCTCGGTCGGGGAGATCTCGTAGACCTCCTTCACCTTCCCGCGCCGCAGGTACTTCGGGGCCGGGGGCGCCGCGTCGGGGGTCGCCTTCGCCATGCCCCGCGCAAAAGGCGGGCTCCCTTAACTTTCGCGCTCGCGGCGCCGGTCAGAGCGAGCGCGCGTGGACGGCGGTGATGGGGCGGAAGCCGCGCTTCGCGTAGAAGCGGACCGCGATCTCGTTCTGGGCCGGGAACTCCGCCGTCACGACCCCGGCGCCCTTCGCCTTCAACGCGGCCGTCGTCTCGCGCAGGAGGTACTCGCCGACGCCGTGGCGCCGGTAGAGCGGCAGCAGGTAGATGTCGACGATGATCCCCTCCCACTCGGGCGTGTAGAACGGCCGTTCGCGCAGGAGCGCGCGGACGAACCCCACGACCTTGTCCTTGTCCGCGCCGACCCCCTCGGCGGCGAGGACGACCGCCTTGGGGTCGCCCAGGTTCGCGGAGATCACCGTGCGGGCCTGCGCCTCGGCGTCGTCCCGGACCTTGAGCAACGGGTCGAACTCCTCGTTGAGGCGTTTGAGGCGCAGGAGGAGCGGCACGAGCGCCGGGAGGTCGGCGGGCCGCGCGGGGCGCAGGTGGATCGGAAGGGTCGGCGGCTCGCCCCCGCCCACGCCCGGGTCGCCGGCCGCGCTCATCGGCCCCGTCTCCGGCCCGCGGGCTCCGCGCGCGGCATGCGCGGCGTGAGCCCGGCGTCCGCGACCGCCTTCACGAGCGCGGCCGGACGGCCCATGAGCGCCTTCGCCCGCTCCAGGAACTCGCGGTGCGAGTGGCGCCGCCGGGCGATCCCGAGGGTGACGCACGCATCGGCGACCGCCGCCGCGACGTGGGGGAACACCTCGGTCTCGGCCATCGTCGGGAGGAGGTGCGTCGGCGACAGCCCTCGGTCGGCGGCGTGGCGCGCCAGCTCCCGGGCCGCGGCGAGGACGATCGCGTCGGGGATCGACTTCGCCCGGGCGTCGAGCACGCCGCGGAACACGGCCGGGAAGATGAGCGAGTTGTTGACCTGGTTCGGGAAGTCGCTGCGCCCCGTCGCGACGATCGCCGCGCCGGCCGCGCGGGCGTCGTCGGGCCAGATCTCGGGGACCGGGTTCGCGAGCGCGAAGACGATCGGCGCGCGGGCCATCGAGCGGATCACCGCGGGCGGGACCGAGCTCGGGTCGGGCTTCGAGGCGGCGAGGAGCACGTCCGCGTCCTTCGCCGCCTCCGCGAGGCCCCCCCGCCGACCCCCGCCGTTCGTCTGGAGCGCGAGGCGGTACTTCCAGGGGTTCCGGAGCATGAGCTCGTCGACGTCGTCGCGCTCGGCGTCGAGGATCCCGTGCGAGTCGACGAGCGTGATCCGCTGCGGGTCGTGCCCGAGCGCGATCAGGAGCCGGGCGGTGACGAGGTTGGCGGCCCCGGCCCCGAGCAGCACCGTGCGGAGGTCGCGGAACGACCGGTCGGTGAGCGCGAGCGCGTTGATGAGGCCCGCGATCGACGACGCCGCCGTCCCGAGCTGGTCGTCGTGCCAGACCGGGATCGGGAGGCGCTGCTGGAGCGCCTCCAGGATGCCGAAGCACTTCGGCGACGCGATGTCCTCGAGGTTGATGCCGCCGAAGGCGGGGGCGAGGCGTTCGACCGTCTCGATGAACGCGTCCGGCGAGTTGACCGCGATCGGGAGCGGGATCGCATCGACCCCGCCGAGCCACTTGAACAGGAGCGCCTTCCCTTCCATCACGGGGAGCGCGGCGCGCGGGCCGATGTTGCCGAGCCCGAGCACGCGCGAGCCGTCCGTCACGATCGCGATCGTGTTCCAGCGCCCGGTGAGCTCGAAGGCGAGCTCGGGATCGGCCTCGATCGAGCGCGAGACCGCGGCGATCCCGGGCGTGTACCAGAGCGCGAAGTCCTCGAGCGAGCGGACCGGCACCTTGGGGACGGTCTCGATCTTGCCGCCGTAGTAGCGCGACAGCTCGACGGCGCGCTGGCCGAACGCCTCCGTTTCGTCCTCGCGCCGGTGCGCGGCCCGGCTGGCGCGCGGACGGCGGCGGGCTTCGCGGTCGCCCGGCATCGGCTCGGCCTGGCTTCCGGCCATGGACGCGGCGGGAGCCGGCTCGCGTCTTTTAACCCTTGCGCGAGACGTGCAACCCGTTCGTCAATTGCCGGTATCGACGGCCCCGGCGCGGCCCGGTCGAAACGGCGCCGAAACCCGGCTCTAAATACGTCCGGGCGCGCTGGCCGGGGCGAGGAGACGTGACGGCTGCCCCGGACGCGCTGCCCCATCCGTACGTGCGACCCCCGCGCGACGGCGCCGTGCCGCTGATCGCGCCCCGGGAGCTGGCCCGCCTCGTGGGCTCCGACGATCCGCCCGTCCTGCTCGACGTCCGCCCCGCCCGCGAGCGGGCGCTCGTCCACCTGCCGCGGGACCGCGCGCTGCCGCTCGAGGAGCTTCCGCGGGCGCTCGCCTCGATCCCCCGCGATCATCCGGTGGTCGCGTACGACCACCTGGGATTCCGCGCCCGGGCGGCCGTCGGGTTCCTGCGCGACCGGGGCTTCCCGCTCGCCGCGGCGCTCGAGGGGGGGCTCGACGAGTACGCGCGCGTCGCCGACCCCTCCATCCCGCGCTACCCGGCCGACGACCCGGCCTCCGGCCTCCTGCTCCTCCAGCTCCCGCGGCCCGAGACCGGCTGCCTCGCCTACCTGCTCGCGGACGCGCACGCCGGCACCGCGGTGGTGATCGACCCGGGTCCGGACCCCGCGCCGTACCGCGCGCTCCTCGCCGAGCGCGGCTGGACGCTGGCGGCGATCGTCGAGAGCCATACGCATGCCGACCACCTGGCCGGGCACGCCGCGCTCCACGCCGCGACCGGCGCCCCGATCTTCGTGAGCCGGCGTTCGCCGGCCGCCTACCCGCACCGCCCGCTCACCGAAGGGGAGTCGGTCCCGTTCGGCGGCGAGGAGCTCCGCGTCCTCGAGACGCCCGGCCACACGCGCGACCACCTCACGCTCCGGGTGCGCGACAAGATCTTCACGGGCGACACCCTGCTGCTGGGCTCGGTGGGACGCACCGACCTGGGGGACGGCTCCCCGGACCTCCTCTACGAGAGCCTCACGGAGAAGCTCCTCCGCCTTCCCGACGCGACCGAGATCTACCCCGCCCACTTCGGGTCCCGGCACGCGCTCCCCGACCGGTACGTCTCCGTGCTCGGCTTCGAGCGCGCGACCAACGAGGCGCTCCGACTCCCGACCCACGAGGAGTTCGTCGCGTACATGACCGCGGGCTGGCCGCCGAAGCCCGAGGATTTCGAGCGGATCGTCGCCGCCAACCTGAGCGCCTGACCGCCCCCCGCTTGACCGGCATGCAACGCGCTTTCTCGCCTCGCACTCGGGTCGTCCGGCGGCACCGTTAAGGACGCCGGGAAACTCGGAACGGCGATGCGCGTCTACACCGGTCTCACCGGCCCGTTCCCCCGGTCGGAGGTCCTGGTCGCCGCGACGCGCGACCTCGACCGCGGCCGCGTCGGCGCGGAGGCGGTCGAGGAGCTGTACGCGCTCGCCGAGCGGGAGGTCCTCGGCCTCGAGGAGCGGCTCGGGTTCGACACCGTGACCGCCGGCTACCTCCGGACCGCCGACCTCTTCCGCCCGATCGCCGAGACGTGGGACGGGTTCGCCGTCGGGCCCCTCGCCCGCTGGCTCGAGACGAACACCTTCTACCGGCAGCCGATCCTCCACGCGCCGCCGCAGCGCGTGCCCGGCGCGCTCGCCGCGCGGCTCCCGGCCGCGCTGCGCGCCGATCCCGCCCGGGCCCGCGTGATCCTCCCGGGCCCGTACTCCTTCGCGGGCCTCCTCGACAACCGATCGGGCGAGACGGGCCCGGCGATCGTCCACCGGCTGGGCCGCCTCCTGAAGGAGGAGGTCGTCGAGCTGCGCGGGCTCGGGTACCGCACGTTCCAGTTCACCGACCCCCTCCTGGTCGGCCGCCCGCCCGAGGGGCCGACCGCCGAGGCGGTCGTCGCGGGGTACGCCGCGATCGCCGAGGCGGTCGACGGCGGCACGTCGATCGTCTGGACGTACGGCGGGGACGCGAACCCCGCCTTCCCGACGCTCGACCGACTCCCGGTCGGCGTCGTCGGGATCGACCTCGCCGAGACCGACGCCGAGCGGGTCCCCGAGCGGCGGGGCGGGCCGGGCCTGGGGCTCGGCGTCGTCGACCCGCGCACCACGCTCGGCGAGGACCCGACCGAGGTCGCCCGCCTCGTCCGGCTCGTCCACGCGCGCCGGAAGCCGCCCGCGCTCTGGCTCGGACCGGGCGCCCCGCTCGACCTCCTCCCGTGGGAGCCCGCGACCCGGAAGCTCCACGGGCTGCCCGCGGCCCGCCAGGCGCTCGGCGACGGGGGCCGGACGTGACCGACCGCCCGCTGTTCCCCGCGCAGGAGATCGGCAGCCTCGCGAAGCCGCGCTGGCAGCTCGAGGGCCAGCGGGGCGAGCCGCTCGATCCCGCCGCCCGCGACGCGCTCGTCGCGGACGACGCCCGGCTCGGGTTCGCCGGTCCGCTCGCCGCCACCCGGGACGCGCTCCTCGGCGGCCGCTCGCGCGAGGTCGGCGCCGAGGCGGTCCGGGACCTGGGGGCGCTGTTCGCGCTGCGGTACCTCGAGGCGACCGGCCTGCAGCGGGTCTACGACGGCGAGGCCCGCCGGATCGAGATGTACGAGTACCCGATCCGCCAGATGCGCGGCTTCCGCTTCCAGGGGCACGTGCGCTCGTTCGACAACAAGTACTACCTCAAGGCCGCGGTCGTCGACGAGGTCCGGCTCGAGCGGCCGTACCACGTCGAGGAGTTCGACTTCGTGCGGCGCCACGCCCGGGCCGAGCCGAAGCTCCCCCTCACTGGCCCGTACACGCTCGCCGACTGGTCGTACAACGAGCACTACCTCGCCCGGCAGGCCGGCTGGAAGGGCCGCGCCGCGCGCCGGTCGGCGCAGCGCGACTTCGTGGTCGACCTCGCCCGTCGGGCGATCCGGCCCACGCTCGCGGCGCTCGTCGAGCGGGGCTGCCGGGTGATCCAGATCGACGAGCCCGCCGCCGGCACGCACCCGGACGAGGCGGACCTGGTCGTGGAGGGGTTCAACGCGGCGACCGACGGGCTCGACGCCGAGTTCTCGATGCACATCTGCTATTCCGACTACCGCGCCCTCCTGCCGGCGCTCCTCGAGGCGAAGCGGTGCCGGCAGTGGGCGTGGGAGTTCGCGAACCGGGACACCGACGGCCAGGACGGCTACGCGGTCCTGAAGGCGCTCGCGGAGTACGGCGACACCCGCGAGGTCGGCCTCGGCGTCGCGGACGTGCACCGCGACCCGGTCGAGAGCCCCGAGCGGATCGCCGAGCGGATCGGCCGCGCGGTCCGCTACCTCGGGGACCCGCGCCGGATCTGGGTCAACCCCGACTGCGGCCTGCGGACGCGCTCGCTGCCCGTCGCCCGGGCGAAGCTCGAGGCGATCGTCGCCGGCGCGGCCCGCGCGCGGGCGGAGTTCGAGAGCCCGCGCCGCTAGCTTACCGGATCGGCGAGGTCGCGCTCGCGGTCAGGACCTCGCCGCGGTCGGCGCGCACGAGCACCGTGTGCTCGGCCTGCGCGACCCAGCCGTGCCCGACCTCGACGAACACCGGGTACGTCTGCAGGAACCGCCGGCCGCGCTTCAGCGCCGCCCGCTCGTCGGGGCCGGTGGCCCACCGGGCCGAGAACGGCAGGGTCCGGAAGCGGTCGTACAGCGCGGCGAGCGGGGGATCGTCCCGCCCCGGGTCCGACCGGAAGCGCTGGATGTTCCCGAACGGCCCGTTGCCGATGTGGCCGACGCCGTTGGTGGCGAACGGCTCGATCGCGATCACCTCGCCCTCCCCGAGCGGCTCGTGGGAGGCCCCCGGGACGTTCGGGATCGACTTGCCCGCGTGGAGGACGTAGCGCTCGATGAGGTGGCCCGAGAGGTCGGAGACCGGCTTGAAGCCGCGGGCGCGGATCGCCGAGGCGATCGCGGAGCCGATCGCGTCGACCGAGACGCCGGCCCGGACCTGGGCGATCCCGTCGCGGACCGCCTCGCGCGCCGCGCGCACCAGGTTCTCGTAGCGCTTCGTGCCCCCGACCTCGATCGTGTCGGCCGTGTCCGCGATCGCGCCGTCGAGGTGCGCCCCCACGTCGACCTTCACGAGGTCGCCGACCTCGAACCGGACCTCGTCGTCGGGCGACGGGCTGTAGTGCGCCGCCTCGTCGTTCCGGGAAAGGTTCGTCGGGAAGGCGGGCTGGGCTCCCTCCGACCGGACGAACGCCTCGACCGCGTCGGCGACGTCGCGCCGCCGGGCGCCGGGCGTGACGAGCGTGAGCCCGTACTCCCGGGCCCGGGAGGCGATGCGGGCGGCCTCCCGCCACCGCTCGAGGTCCTCGGGGTACGGCGGCACGGCCTAGCTCCGGCGGACGGCCCGGGCCCGGGGGCCCGTGAGGTCGACGAGCGTGGACGGGCGGCCGGTCGGGGCCGGCCCGCCGGCGAGGTAGACGGCGACCGCGGAGCCGAGGGTGCGCCGCGCCTCTGCGAGCGAGCGGGCGGGCGGCGCCCCGTGCCGGTTCGCGGAGGTCGCGGTGATCGGGCCCGCCCGGCGCGCGAGCTCGCGGGCGAGCGGGTGGTCGGGGACGCGGAACCCGATCGTGGGACCGCTCGCGACGGCCGGCGCGAGCGCGCGGCGCGCCCGGGCGGACGGTCGCACAAGGACGGTGTACGGCCCCGGCAGGTGGCCCCGAAGGAACCCCCGCGCCCAGGGGGAGAGCTCCGCGAACGGTTCCACCTCGTCGAGCGCGCTCACGGCGACGCTGATCGGCTGGTCCGGCGCGCGCCCCTTCGCGGCGACGAGCCGGTCCAGCGCGGACCGATCGTCCGCCCGGGCGGCCAGGCCCCAGAGCGTGTCGGTCGGGTAGACGACGAGGGCGCCGGCGGCGAGCGCCCGCGCGGCGTCGGCGACCGTCGCCCCCATCGCCCTAGAAGTACTCCTCGCTGCTCCGCGAGTACGCCACGTACTCCTCGGGCCGGAAGTAGAGCGCGAGCTCCCGCGCCGCCGAGTCGGGCGAGTCGGAGCCGTGGATCAGGTTCGCGGTGAGGCTCAACGCCAGGTCGCCGCGGATCGTGCCCGGGGCGGCGGTCTGGGGGTTCGTCGAGCCCATCATGAGGCGCACGACCGCGATGGCGGAACGCCCCTCGATCGCGAGGACGACCACCGGACCCGAGGTGATGTGCTGCATCAGCGACGGGTAGAACGGCTTCCCTTCGTGCTCCGCGTAGTGCTTCGCCGCGAGCTCGGGCGTCACGCGGACCATCTTCGCGGCGACGACCTTGAGGCCCCGGCGCTCGAACCGGGTCAGGATCTCGCCGACCTGTCCGCGCCGGACCCCGTCGGGCTTGATCACGACCAGGGTGCGCTCGTTGAGGCCTTCGGGCATGGCCGCGCCGAGCCCCGCGGGAGGGTAAGGTTTTGCGGTGGAGGAGACGGTAAACGTGGGGCGGGCTCCGGGGCCGCCGTGCCGCGCCGCGACCCCCGCACCCACCCCCGGGTCCGGGGGTTCGACGCCGCCGCGGACCGCTACGAGCGCTCGCGACCGGACTACCCGGCGGCCGCGGTCCGGCACCTCGGCCGGGTCCTCGACCTCCACCGCGGCCGGACGGTCGTCGAGGTCGGGGCCGGGACCGGGAAGTTCACGCGCGCGATGGCCCCGTGGGGCGCCGCCCGCGTCGCGGTCGAGCCGACCGCCGGCATGCGCCGGGTCTTCGCGGAGGCCGTCCCCGGCGTGGCGGTCGTCGACGGCGCCGCCGAGGCGCTGCCCCTCCCGGACGGGTTCGCGGACGCGGTCGTCTGCGCCCAGGCGTTCCACTGGTTCCGCGCCGCGCCGGCGCTCCGAGAGTTCGCCCGCGTGCTGCGCCCCGGCGGGGGCCTGGGACTCGTCTGGAACGTCCGGGACGAGTCGGCCGACTGGTCGCGCCGCATCACCGCGATCCTCGACCGGTACCGGGGCGACACGCCGTCGACGCGCGATCGGAAGTGGCGGCCCGCCTTCGCGGACCCCGCGAGCCCGTTCGGTCCGCTCGCGTTCGCCGAGTTCCGCCACGCGCACCGGGCGCCGCCGTCGGTGTTCGTGGACCGGTTCCTCTCGGTCAGCATGATCGCTGTCCTGCCGGTCGTCGAGCAGCGCCGGGTGGCCGACGCGATCCGCTCGATCCTCGCCTCGGACCCGGCGACGCGCGGGCGAGCGACGATCGCGATGCCGTACCGCACGTGGGTCTACTGGGCGTTCCGTCGGCGGGCCGCGCCCGAGCTTAGACGGCGCGGGCGTCGCACCCGGTGACCCAGCGGCAGTGCGCGCACTTCGCGCGGGACGGCGTGGCCCGGCCGTCGTACGGCCGGTCCATCTCGGCCCGGAGCCGAAGGAGCTCGTGCCGGGCCGCGTCGTCCCACCGGACCCGGAACTCACCGCCGTCGCCGTAGCGCAGCACGCCGTACGGGGGGGCGCGCCCCTCCGTCTCCTCGACGAGCAGGCAGTACGCCCAGACCTGGACCTGGTGGGAACGGGGGGGACCGCCGGCCGGGGCGGCCCGCGACTTCCGCTCGATCGGCACCAGCGTGCCGTCGGCGTGGCGCCGCAGCGCGTCGGGCCGCCCCGCGATCCGGTAGCGGGACGAACGCAGCGTGCGCGGAGCCCCCGCGTCGATCGCGACGAGCGCGCCCTCCGCCCGGTCCCGCCGCCGGTCGGCGAGGAGCTTCGCGGCCCCCGCGGCGACGAGGACCCCGACGGCGATGACCCCGAGCGCGAGCTCCGACGCGCTCAGCGGTACAGCCACCACGCGATCCCTCCCAGGGCCACGAGGACGCCGAGCACCAGCGCGACCCAGTACGCGCCGCCGTGCTCCGCGCGCCGCCGTTCGGCGCCGAGCGTCCGGGCATGGTAGCGGGCCCCGGCAGCGGCCCGCCGCTGGCCGTCCCGACTGGGGCCCCCGACCGGCGGGTGCTCCCGGTAGTAGTAGGCCCGGGGGCAGTAGGCGTACTCCGCGAGGTCGGTGGCGGAGACCCAGCCGTCCCCGTCGGTCATCGCGGGCCGAGCCGCGGCCCGCCGCTTACCGCTTGTGTTCCACGGGAGGGGCGGGGCCGAGGGGTCGCTACCGGACGGCTGCCCCGCAGTACCTCGACGGACGGGGGAGCGGGCGCGGAGGACGGCCCGCTACGTCGACCGCGCCCTCGCGCGGACCGCGGGCGCGTCCTCGTTGAACGCGGTTCCGAGGCAGCCCCGGGCGACCTCCTCGAACGGGACGACCGGGATCTCCTCTCGAACTCGCTCCCCGGGTCTCGGACGCGCACCAGGGCGCCGGGACCGGGGCCCCGGCGGGCGCGCTCAGCTCGACTCGGCGGGCGCGTCGGCCTTCTTCTTCGGCCGGGCGCGGGGCTTGCGGGCGGGCGGCGCCTCGGTCGGCGCGGGGGCCGGAGGCTCCGCGGCGGCGGCCGTCGCGGGGGCCGACGGGGGCGGGGCGGCGGGACCGGTGGCGACGGGCTCGGGCGCGGCGGGCGGGGTCGCCGCCTTCGCGGGCTCGGCCGGAGGCCGGCGGCGCGCGGGGGTCGCGGAGGCCGGTGCGGGCTTCGCCGACGCCTCGGAACGGGCCTGGGCGCTCGAGCGGTCCGCGGCGCGCTTCAACTCGTGCGCGCGGGTCCACTTGAACCGGTGGCCGACGCGGTGGAGGTGCAGCTGCTGCTTGCGGCACGACGAGGAGCAGAAGTGGAAGACGGTCCCGTCGCGCTTCACGAACATCGCGCCGGTGCCGGGCTCGATCTCGGCGGCGCAGAACGAGCACTGGCGTTTCACGACCATGGGCGACCTCGCTACCGGACCGAGAGCTTCCGCGCCTCGCGCGCGGTCTCGCGGAGGATGAGCACGTCGCCGAGGCGGATCGGCCCCGCGACGTTGCGCGTGATGATCTTCCCGCGGTCCCGGCCGGCCAGGACGCGGACCTTGACCTGCGTCGCCTCGCCGGCCATCCCTGTCCGACCGACGAGCTCGACGACCTCGGCCGGCGAGCCCTTCTCTTCCGCCATCGGACGCTCCCTCTCCTGGTCCCGGGCCCCTACTTCTTGAGCGTTGGGAAGGCGGCGGCGAGCTCCTCGAGGAGCCCCTTCGCCTCGCCGGGCTCGACGACGGCGACGCTCGCGGCGGACTTGAGGAGGCCGGCGGACTGGCCCAGCCGGGCCTTCTTCGGGACGTACAGGTACGGGATCCGCTTCTCCTCGCAGAGCATCGGGATGTGCACCAGGATCTCGACCGGGTCGACGTCCTCGGCCATCACGACGAGCTTCGCCTCGTCGCGTTCGCTCGACTTCGTCACTTCGTTCGTGCCGACGCGGACCTTCCCCGTCTCGCTCGCCACCTGGACGAGCTGCAGGGCCTTGTCGGCGAGGTCGCTCGGGGTCTCGAATCGCACGTAGATCGGTCGCGCCATGGTTCCTCGCGTCAGCGGAGCCTCCCGAAGGAGGTCCTCGGCTCACGGGTAGCGGGGGCCTACGAGCCGCGCTATTTAACGATGGCCGCGCGCGCCCGGGTCACGGACCCTCGGGGCCGCCCGGCGTCAGGAACGCCGCCGGCGCCTCGTCCGGGTGGTCGGCAAAGTAGCGGCGCGCCGGGTCGGTGAGGCGGTCGAGCGCGAGCGCGACGGCGTGCTTCAGGTCCTGCGGGTGGAGGCGCCCGTCCTTCCACGCCGCCGCGAACTCGGCCTCGTCCGCGAACGCGATCGGCCCGCCGTGCTTCGGGCTCCGGTCGATCGTGAGGGCCCCCTCCCACGGGAAGACGATGTAGCGGACGATCTCGACGATCGGGTTCCCCTCGAGCTCCCGCGCCGGGCAGAAGGCCGCCCCGATCCGCTCGGCGATCGTCTCGGGGGACGACGGGATCGGGATCCCGGAGCTCGGGTCGGACTTCGACATCTTCGTCTCGACGAACCCCTCGACCGGGTCCATCCGGCCGGCGCCCTTCAACGACGACAGGAGCGGGGTGTGGATCGCCGTCGGGACCGGCCAGCCGAAGTGGTGCGCGACCTCCCGGGCGAGCACGTGCGCCCGCCGCTGGTCCATGCCCCCGTACGCGAGGTCGACGGGCAGCTCGAAGATGTCCGCCGCCTGCATCGACGGATAGAACAGCTTGCCCGTGTCGAGGTCGGCGTCGTCCTCCCGGCGGCCGAGGATGCTCATCGCGCGGCGGGTCCGGGCGACGCTCGTCGCCTTCGCGATGCGGACGACCCGGGCCCAGTAGTCGGACGAGCCGGTGAGCTCGTGCGCCCAGCGGAAGTGCACGCGCTCCGGGTCGACGCCGAGGGCGACGAACGCCGCCTGCATGTACCGCCCCGACGCCCGGATCCGGGCGAGGTCCGAGCCCAGCTTGTCGTTGATCCACGCGTGCCAGTCCGCGAGGAAGACGGTGACGTCGAGGCCGGCCTCCGTGAGGTCGCGGATCTTGCGCGCGGTGATGAGGTGGGCGACCGTGAGCGCGCCCGACGGCTCGAAGCCGATGTAGGCCCGGGGGCGCTCCCGGGTCGTGAGGAGGGTCCTCAGCTCCTCCTCGGTCAGCACCTCCACGGTGTGGCGCGCGAGGCGCCGCAGCCGTTCGTCCATGTCCACGAGGGCCCGAAGCGTCTCGGTATTTATCCCGCGTTCCCGCAGGCGGAGACCGTTCCGCTCCGCCGCGTTCCTTTTAAGAGGCCCCCGCGCGCTAGTATCTGTCCCTCCGCTCCATGGACAGTTCGACGACCGGCGCCACGACCCCGAGCAGCCCCGCCGCGTCGCCCGTGGCGGAGGCGCTCGCCCGCGCCCTCGGCGTGAGCGGCGAGACGGCCGAGATCCTCGCCTCCGCCGGCTACTCCGTCCCCGAGGCCGCGCGCGAGCTCTCGATGGAGGCCCTGCACCGGCTCGGCGTGAGCCCGTCGGACGCGGACCGGATCCGCGCCGGGGCCTCCGGGCACCGGGCCGAGGGCGCGCCCGCCGGCTCCGAGCCGGCCGTGGAACGCTGGGCCGGGAGCGTCCGGCGCGCCGACAAGGGCCGCCGGCGCCGCGTCGCCGCCTCCGCGAAGGACTCGTCGGACGTCCTGAGGAAGTGGGTCGACGGCGACGACCGCGCGATGGAGGACTGGATCCGCTCCTCGGAACCGGCCCGGCCCGCCGCAACCCTCCCGCTCGCGCCCGCCACCGGTCCGGCGCCGTCCGAGGAGGGCGGCGCCCGCTCCCTCGTCCCCGACGCGGCGATCGCGCCCGTGCTCGAGCGCGAGGAGACGGTCGTGCGCTGGCTCACAGGGCTCCTCGACCGGGTGAAGTCCGACCAGTTCGACCCGTCGTCGATGATCCAGGAGGTCCAGGAGCTCCACCGGCAGCTGTTCGACGAGCGGACGAAGCGCAAGCAGCTGGAGGACGAGGTCGAGCACGTGAAGCGCGGCTCGATCGCGGTCATCAAGTACGTCCGCTCCCGCGAGGCGAAGGAGCGGGAGATCGCCGTCCGCGAGAAGGAGGACGAGATCGCGGAGCTCAAGCTGAGGCTCCTCGCGCTCGAGAGCGTCTCGGGCCGGGCCGACGCCGGGACGGCCCCCGCGGCCCCGACCCCCGGCGCGCCCGCGACCGGGTCCGTGCAGTCGACCGCCGACGCGGTCGAGAAGGCGACGCGCGAGCTCGATGCCCGCCTCCGGGAGGAGTTCTCCGACCGGGAGCACGAGTACATCGAGCGGGAGACCGAGCTGCGCCGCCGCATCGTCCAGCTCGAGGGCGACGTGCGCAACCTGCGCAGCGAGACCGACCGGGCGCGCGAGCGCGAGCAACTGCTCGCGAACGAGCGCGGCCCGATCGCCCCCGAAGTGAAGGAACGGCTCGACGAGGTCGCCCAGCGCGAGCGCGATCTCGTGACCCGCGAGAACGAGCTGCGGACCCGCTTCGAGGAGATCCGGATCAACGCCGAGGAGATCGAGCGGCGCCGGGCGCCGCTCGAGTTCAAGGAGCGCGAGCTCGCGGTCTACGACCAGCAGCTCGAGACGCGCAAGAAGGCGCTCGACCTCGAGGCGCGCCGCCTCGAGGAATTGCGGCGCACCGTGCAGGCGTCGGGGAGCGTCGTCGCCTCCGACGAGTCCCGCCGGCTCGACGACCTCCGCCACCAATTGTCGATGAAGGAGGCCGAGTTGAAGGGCCGCGAGACGCTCCTCCACGAGCGGATGGGGGAGCTCGAGCGGATGGGCGCCCAGGCCGCCGAGGCCGAGGCCGGCCGCATCCAGGCCGACATCGCGCAGTCGACGGAGGACGCGAAGCTGAAGAGCGGCGTCCGTCGGCTCGACGACCTCCTGTTCGGCGGGTTCTCGCCGGGCCTCCAGATCCTCGTCAACGGGCCCGCCCACACGGGGAAGGACGTCCTCGCCCGGCTCTTCTCGGTCGAGGGGCTCCGGTCCGGCGTCCCGTCGATCTGGGTCGTCACCGACAAGACCTACCTGCAGGTCCGCGAGGACCTCGCCGGCCTCCACCCCGGGTTCGCCGAGGCCGAGAAGCGCGGGATGATCCGGTACGTCGACCTGTATTCGCGCGCCGTCGGCTCGACCGGCTCCGCCGCGGGGGTCCGGCTGCTCTCCTCGACCGACAAGGGCGTGCTCGACCAGCTCGCCCAGACGGTGAACGGGTTCGCCGAGGAGCTCTTGGAGCAGTTCAAGAGCTACCGCCTCATCTTCGAGTCCGTCTCCACCATCACCGCCTACCTCGACACCGCGGCGACGTTCCGGTTCCTGCAGCCGTTCATCGGACGCCGCAAGCTCGACCGCGCCGTCGCCTACTACGTCCTCGACTCGGGGATGCACGCGGAGGCCGACCTCGAGACGCTCGAGCACATGGTCGACGGCTCGATCAACCTCAAGATCGAGCAGCTGAAGACGTTCCTGTCGGTGAAGGGGCTCGGCGAGGCCCAGGCGCGGGCCTGGATCGGCTACACGTTCTCGAAGCGCTCGCTCAACCTGGGCTCGTTCAGCCTCGAGCACATCCGCTAGGGCGACCCCGTTTTTCCGTCCGCCCGGCCGCCCGCGCCGCGGGCCCAAGCGTAAAGTAGGCCCGCCCACGTCCTTCGTCCGCTAGGCTGGACCGGGGGGTTGGGCGTCCCCTTACACACCGAAACCGTCCTTAGCGGGGGTGACAGGCAGGAGCGACGTTCGGACGAGCATCGCGTCTCGTGTAGCTTCGTAGACGCTCTGTTCCGCCGGGCCGCGGGCACTGCGACGAGCGCTCGGAGGAGCGCCCTAGCGGTTATCCATCACGGGCACCGGGTCAGGTCCTGACGGGAGCAGCCTTACCGTGACCCGTCGACGCTGGCGGGGCGACGGGGCTGAGGAGCGCGCGGGGTCTCCGCGACGTTCGTCCGGGCGGCAATCCTGCTGGCCTAGCATGCCGGGGCCGACCCCGCGGCCGGGGCGGTCCCCGTGCGGCGCCGCGGCACGGTCCCGGTGCGCTGTCGGCGGGAAATTTAAGTAGGGGTCCCTCGCAACTCTCCACGAACCGTCGTGGCGATGCACACGTACATCGATCTGTTCTTCTCGCCGGAAGGCATCTCCCCGAACGACGTCGCCGATCGGGTCCGCTCGGCGTCGGGCCTCGCCTTCATCATCGGTCCCCACGACCTCGCCTTCGAGTGGCGGACGGTCGAGGAGTTCCACGAGATCCTGGGGAAGATCCACCTCGCGCTGCGCGGCACGGGCGTCTTCTACCGCGTCGAGACGGTCGCGGAGGAGCCGGCGTTCATCGAGCCGATCCCGTGGCCGCCGCCCCTGGCCCGGGGCCACGCGACCCACCCCGGCTTCTAGGCGGCCCGATCCGCCCCCACCCCCCGGTTTCCCGTGGAACCCCGCGGAAGCGGCGCTTACCAGCCCTCGGAGGCCGGGTCGACCGCGTCGCGCTCCAGGGCCGCCCGGCGCTCGGGCGGGATCTCGCGCTTCGTGCCCTGGGCGTAATCGTACGTGACGATGACCGTGCGCCCCCGGGCGGTGACGGTGCCGGTCCCGGCGACCGAGAAGCGGTACAGCAGCGCGAAGCTCGTGCGGCCGAGCGGCCGGGCCGGAGCGATCTCGCCGAAGAGCTCGGTGCCGTAGGCGACCGGCGCGAAGTACCGGCACGTCGCCTCCGCGAGGATCATGTCGATGCGGGCGGGATCGAGCGTCCCCAGGAGCGGCAGGTAGTAGTCGCACCGCAGCGTCTCCATGAGCGGAAAGTACGCGGCGTGGTTCAGGTGGTTCAGCACGTCGATGTCGTGGTACGGGACGTAGAAGCGACGGTGGACCGGCCACGGGCGGGGCTCGGGCACGGGGTCGGGCAGGGACGCGGACCTCCCGGACCGGACGGGCACGGACCCTATATCGCTCGAGCGGGTGGCCCGGCCCGGGGCCGCGGCGCGGCCCCGTTCGCACCATGACGACCGCGCACGGTTCCACAGGCAACGGGGGGGTGGGGGGGCCGACCGCGCCCGCGCCGGGCGAGATGGCCGACGCCGTCGAACGGGTCCGGACGCTCGCCCGCGAGCACTCGGCCCGGTTCGAGCGCTCGATCCCGCTGATCGCCTCGGAGAACCTCCTCTCCCCCTACGCGAAGGAGCTGATGATCTCCGACCTCCACTCCCGGTACGCGGAGGGCCTCCCCGGGGCCCGGTACTACGAGGGCAACGAGCAGGTCGACGCGATCGAGACGCTCTGCCTCGCCCTCGCCCGGCGGCTGTTCGGCTGCCCGTTCGCGGACGTCCGTCCGATCTCGGGCACGGTCGCGAACCTCGCCGTCCTGAAGGCGCTCACCGAGCCGGGCGACCTCGTGGGGACGAGCCGGCTCGCCGACGGCGCCCACATCTCGAGCGCCGCCTTCGGCGCGTTCGGCCTGCGGGGCGTGAAGCCCGTCTATTATCCCTGGGACGCGGAGCGGATGACGATCGACGTGCCGCGCACGCGCGAGGTGCTGCGGGCCGTCCGGCCGAAGACGTGCCTCTTCGGCCTTTCCTTGTTCCTGTTCCCGCTGCCGATCGAGGAGCTCCGGCCCACGCTGGAGGAGATCGGCGCGCGCGGCTGGTACGACGCGGCGCACGTCCTGGGCCTCATCGCCGGCGGCCAGTTCCAGTCCCCGCTCACGGAGGGCTGCACGGTGATGAGCGCCTCGACGCACAAGACGCTCCCCGGCCCGCAGCACGGCCTCCTGCTCGCGAACACGGACGACGCGGAGCTCGTCCGCAAGCTCGAGAGCGGCGCCTTCCCCGGCGTCACGAGCAACCACCACCTCCACTCGATGGCCGCCCTCGCCGTGAGCCTCGCCGAGTTCCTCGAGTTCGGGCGGGCGTACGCCGAAGCGACGGTGGCGAACGCCCGGGCCCTGGGGCAGGCGCTCCACGACAAGGGGTTCGACGTCCTCGCGGCCGACCTCGGCTTCACGCGCTCCCACACGCTCGCCGTGCGCGTCGAGCGCGAGGGCGGCGGCGAGCCGGTCGCGAAGCGGCTCGCGGACGCGGGGATCATCGCCAACAAGAACCTCCTGCCCGGCGACAAGAGCCCGCGCCACCCCGGCGGGGTCCGGCTCGGGACGCCCGAGGTGACCCGCGTCGGCATGGGCCCGAAGGAGATGGCCCGGATCGCGGAGCTGTTCGACGACCTCCTGCACCGGGGCCGAACGACCGAGGAGGTCGCCCGGTCGGCCGCCGAACTGAAGGCCGGGTTCACGACGCTCCGCTACTGCTTCGGCGCCGGCGAGGCCGCGTACCGCTACTACGATCTCGTCGGGCACCCGCCCGGCGGCTAGGGCGGGCGGTCGGGCTCGGGCCCGCCGGCGTCCGCGTCGCGGCGGGCGATCGCCCGCTCGAGGGCCTCCTCGTCGAGCGTGACGAGCGGCCGCTCCGCGGGACCCGGGGCCGGCGCGAACGTCGGGACGCCGAGCGGCCCCCGCGTCTCGGTGAGGGTACCGTCCGTCACGAGCGACGCGATCCAGTCGTCGAGCTCCGGCGGCGCGGGCGGGGGGTCCCAGGCGGACGCGATCGCGGCGGCCGTCGTGCCCGGCTGCGCGCCCACGATCGCGAGCACCGTCGCCCGCCCTTCCGCGAGGCGCTCCAGCTCGTCCTCGAGCGCCCGGGGCGCCGGGCGGGTCGGCCGCCGGCCGACGATCGCCGCGACCCCGGCCACCCCGATGCCGAACGGCACCCCGACGGCGAGCGGCACCAGCGCCGGGAACGGCGCGGGGGCCCCGGCGAGCGCCGGCACCCCGATCGGCCCGAGCAGCGCCTCGCCGGCGAGGTCGAGGACCCGGACGGTGAGCGTTCCGGGCCCCGCCGAGTAGTTCACCCAGACGTACGGGAGCCCGGCCGGCGGGGCCGTCACCGGCTCGACCGTCGCCGTCTCGCCGCCGGGCCCCGCGAGCTCGACGATCACGGAGGCCCCGACGGCCGGGTCCCCGAACCGGTCGAGGACGCTCCAGCGGGTCGCGTTGGTCCGCAGGCCCGGGACCGCGACCGACGGGTCGACGAGCGCGAGGTGGTCGATGTCCGGGGTGGCGTCGAGCGTCACGGGCGCGACCGAGCCCGGTAGGCCGCCGCCCTCGAGCGCGACCGAGAACGTGCCGGACGCCGCCGGGGTCACGGTGAGCTGGAGCCGGCCGGCGGCCCACGCGTCGGCCGGCACGGCGTAGGCGCCCGCCGCGGACGACGGGAGCGGGCCGATCCCCGACGCGTTCACCCACGCCGGCACCGCGCCCGAGCCGTTCGTCCGCTCGAGGACGAGCTCCGCGGAGGCGGCGAACGACGGGACCGCGGCCCCGCCGCCGTCGACCGCCTCCCAGCCGATCGACGCGGCCGAGCCCGCCACGACGGGCACCTCGGTCGCGCCGGGGAGCGGCGCGACCGCGGTCGCCGGCGCGGGGGCGACGACGACGACCGTGCTCGCGTTCGCGTGCGTGCCGAGCGCGTCCACGACGGTGAGCGTGAAGCGGACGGCGCCGCTCGTCGACGGCACGAGTGCGAGGGGCACCGGGCCGTCGGCCGTCCCGGTCCCGTGCGCGACCGGCGGCCCGCCAAGGGAATCGTTCCACCAGTAGGCGAGCGGGCCCACCCCGCCCGCCGCGTCGCCGACGACCGAGAGCGGCACGCCGACGACGGCACTGCCGGGCCCGGTCGGGATCGTCACGGCGAGCGGCGGCACGATCCGGACCGGGACGGTCGTCGACCCGTTGTGCCCGTCGCCGTCGACGAGCCACGCCTCCGCGGTGTAGGCGCCCGCCGCCGGGTAGTAGGCGACGAACGACCAGGTCGGTCCGGGCGTCCGGGAGCAGTTCGCGGAGCCCTCGCCGCTCGCGAGGCACGCCGCGCGGAACGGGAGGACCCCGGCGTCGCTCGCCGCCGAGAGCGTGAAGGCCAGCGCGACGCCGACGTAGCCGATCGGGGCGGCGGGGTCGAGCTCTACGGCAGGCGGCCGCACGACCCGAACGGGCGGCAGCGCGATCGACGCCCCGGAGCGGCCGTCCGTCACGTTCGCGGTCGGGTCGTACGTGCCGTTGGCCGGGAACGTCGCGACCGCGGAGCAGCCGACGGCGACCGACCCGTTCGGGAGCGGCGCGCTCTGGCAGGCGGCGGGGAGCGGGACGCCGCCGGCGCCGGTCGCGAACAGGGCCGTGTAGGCGGCGCCCGGCGGGCCCGTGGCGTTCGCGTACAGCTCGACCGATCCGCCGGGGTCGACCTCCGAACGGTTCACCCCGGCGCCCGCGCCGGCGGTCGCGACCGCCGCGAGGGGGACCGTCTCGGCCGGCGTCGACCACGACCCGCCATCGATCGTCCCGGAGGCCGCGACCGACAGCGTGCCCGGGCCCGGGGCCGGGGGGGCGGTCACGACGGCCGTGGAGGCGTTCCCGGGACCGGGGACGACCGTCCAGCCCGGTCCCGAGACGCTCCAGGCGAACGCGGCGGCCACGAGGGCCGGGGTGCCGAGCCCGCTCCACGCCTGGGCACCGATCGCGACGGACTGGCCCGGGGCGGTGACCCGGGACGCGTTCCCGCCGACCACGGCGACGGAGGCGAGGTCCGCCGCGTAGTCGACCGTGAAGCGCGTCCCGTTCTGGAGCACCCGGTCCGTGTAGCCCGACGGCACGGGGCCGATCGCGAGCGCCACGGGCCCGTACGGACCGGACCAGCTCGCGCAGACGATCCCCCACGGGAGCTGCGTCGTGCAGCTCTCGTTCGCGGGGACGATCGCGAAGGCGAACGCGCCCGACGCGTTCGGCTGCACGGGCGCCGAGGCGGTCGAGCACGACTCGGAGATCAGGGTGCCGTTCGAGAGCACGGTGACGGTCTCCTGCAAGGCCGCGGACTCCTCGAGCGGCAACCCGTCGAACGTGGAGGCGGGCACGGGCCCGCCGAGCACGACGACGGACCCCGAGTAGTTCGCCGGCGTCGGGGGGCCGGAACACGGGACGACCGGACCGCCCGGGAGCGCGCCCCGGGCGCTCGGCGCCCCGGCCGCGAGCCCGCCCGCCCCGAGGAGGACGGCGAGCAGCACGACGGCCGACACGCCGAGCGCGCGGCGGCTCACCGGTACGACGCGGAGGACGGACACCCGGGCTCCGTCGATCCCGCCCCACCCCGGACGGGAAGCGCCCGAGGAGCGCCGAAGGGCGACATAATCCTGCCGTCGGCCGCCCGGCCTCCGAACGATGCCCGTCCCGGCGACGCGGTCTTATCCGACCGCCCGTCCGGCCGGCGTGGCAGCGCCGACGGTCACCTTTCTCGAGCCGCCGCGGCCCACCTCGCTGGACGCGCTCCGGTCCCAGCTCGTGGGATCCTCCCGCTCGCTCGTGTTCGTCACGGACGGGGACCGCCTCCTGCGGGCGTGGGGGCGGGCGGACCGCCCGTGGGCCCTCGCGGTCGAGCCGCGGGGCGCCCGGTGGCGGATCGAGGCGTGGGGGGCCGACCCGCCCGCCGCGCGCGCCGCGACCCGGGCGCTCTTCTCCCTCGACCACCCGCTCCCCGAGTTCTACCGGCTCGTGCGCGCGGACCCGGTCCTCGCGGGGACCGAGCGCCGGTTCCGGGGGCTGCGCCTGCCCCGCGACCCGACCGTCTTCGAGTCGCTCGTCCACGCGATCCTCGGCCAGCAGATCTCGGTCGTGGCCGCCCGGGCGATCGAGCGGCGCCTCTTCGAGGCCACCGGGGGGCTCCTACGGGCCGGCGCGGTCGACGTGCCGCACCCGCCGTCGCCCCGGCGGCTCGCGGGCCTGACGGCCGGGGCGCTCGGCGCGATCGGGATGAGCCGCGCGAAGGCCGCCGCGCTCCGGGCCCTCGGCGCCTGGGCCGTCGACCGTCCGGCCCCCGAGCCCGCGCTCGCGGCCGCGCCCCTCGCCCGCGCGATCGCGATGCTCGACGCGCTGCCGGGCGTCGGGCCCTGGACCGCCGAGAACGCCCTGCTGCGGGGCGCCGGCCGCCGGGACGTCTTCGTCGCGGGGGACCTCGGAGTGCGCGTCGCCCTCGAGCGGTACGCCGGGCTGGCCCGCCGCGCGCCCGAGGCCCGCGCGCGCGCCTGGGCCGACCGTCACTACCCCGGGTGGGGCAGCTACGCGACGTTCTACCTCTGGCGTCGGCTCGTCGCCGACTCCGCGTCCGCGGCCGGCTGATCGCCGGCGGGCCCCGCCCCCGCGAGCGCCCACCGGCCGATCGTCCGATGGACGGGCCCCGCGGGCGCGAGCGTGCTCTCCTTCAGCAGCAGCGCGTCGATCCGCGCCCGCCGGGGCGGGGGTGCCGGGACCGTCCCGTCGAGCAGCGCCCGCGCCCGCGCGAGGTCCCGGGGGCCGCGGACCCTGAGGACGGTGAGGTGGGGGTGGAACGGCCGGTCGTCGCGCGGCGCGCCGACGCGGGCGATCGCGGCCCGGACCGCGTGCGCGAGCGCCGTCAGTGGGGCGGCCCCGTCGCGCACCCCGATCCAGACGACGCGCGGACGGGCGGGGTCCGGGAACGCCCCCCACCCCGCGAGGACCAGGTCGAACGGGCGGCTCCCGGCCGCGACCGGGGCGAGGGCCTGCGCGAGCGCCGGGACGCGCTCGGGCGGCCCGTCCCCGAGGAACGCGAGGGTGAGGTGGTCGGGGGCCGTCGCGGACCCGCCCCCCACGTCGACGCCGACGAACAGCCGCACGGCCGGGGATCGGGGCGCGCCTCTTACGGGTTCAGGGCGACGCGCGGAGCCCGGTGGGCAGCGTCCAGACCTGGGCCCGGTCGCGCGGGACGCCGAGCCGGGCGAGGACGGCGCGGACCCGGCGCGCGTGGGCCGCCTCGCCGACGGCGAACACCACGCACGCGCCGCGCGCGGACGCCTTCGACCAGCCGTGGCGGATCCGCTCCGCCCGCACCGCGCCCGACACCTCGGCCTCCACATGGACGTCGCGGCCGCCGAAGCACCGCCACGCCCAGCCGTCGCGCAGCTGGGCGATCCGCCGGGCGAGCTCGGTCGGCGGGTCGGCCCGTCGCGCGAGCGGGATCTGACGGAAGATCGCGTCCGGCAGCGTCGTGTCGTACCGTCCCTGGCGGACGATCTCGAGCCGGTAGCCGCGCCGCGCGAAGACCCGCAACGCGCGCAGGATCAGCGCCCGGTGCTGCGCGGTCTCGCGCGTCGCGCCGGTCGGGGCCCCGATCCCGAGCCACCGCTCGCCGGCCGCGGTGAGCCGGCAGCCGTCCCACTCCGCCGCGACGAGCCCCCGCGCGCGCAGCGTAGTCCATCGGTCCGCGAGGGCGGCGGGGTCCACGTCGGACCCCGGCAGCTCGGTCGCGGCGAGCACCACGGCGGGCACGGCGAGCGGCCGGCCCCCCTCGGTCGCCGCGAGCACCGCGAGCAGGAGCCGCTCGTCGAGCTCGTCCGCCCCTTGGGACAACTCCTCCGAGGTGGGCTCGACCGGGAACTCCGTCCGGGTCCGCTCCACGGCCTCGTTCCAGGGGCCCATCCCGCCCGCGGGGGCGGGCGGGCCCGGCAGCCAGAGGCGCGGCCCGGGAACGTCGGGGACGATCGCCACCGCGTGGCCGACGGGGAGCTCGGAGAGCACGCGCTCCGCCTCGTCCGGCGCGAGGCCGAGCCAGCCGCCGACCTCGCGCGCCGTCGGCCGCGGCACCCGGAAGGCGACGAACCCGTGGAGCACCCCGGCGGCCGCCGCCTTCAATTCGGGCGCGAGCCGCTCGGGGTACTGCGTCGCGATCAGCGAGCGGATCCCGAACTTCCGGCCCTCGCTCACGAGCTCGGCCACGAGCCGCGGAGAGAACCCGTGGACCTCGTCGAGCACGAACCAGACGGGCATCGGCCGCGGCCCGAGGGCCGCCCGGGCCGCGAGGCCCAGGTAGAGGCGGCTCAGGAGCAGCGTCCCGGCGAACTGCGCCGCCTCCGGGCCGACGGCGGCGAACGGCAGCCGGACCACGAGCGACCGCCCCGCGGCGAGCAGCGCCTCGACCGGGAGCCCCCCGTCCGCCGGCGCGAGCAGCTCCCCGAGCGCCGGCACGAGGACGACCTTCGAGAGGCGGGTCGCCGCCGACCAGAGGAACTCGGGGTTCCGCCGCGCGACGGGGGCGAGCTCGTCGAGGAACCGGGCGAGGTCCGGCCGGCGCGTGCCGAGGCGGGCGGCGTCCCGCCGGTCCGCGTCCGTCAGCAACCCGTAGAGGTCGAGCAGCGAGCCGCCCGTCTCCTGGACGAGCCGGACGAACGAGTCGAAGATCCGCTCGAGCCGGAACCCCCAAAAGAGGTCGGTGCCGTCCGGGGTGAGACGCTTCAGCGCGGCGACGAGCTGGGCCGCCTCGCGGTCCCCGTCCGTCCCGGCCGCGGGCAGCGCGGCGATCCCGGCGACCGGTCGCTGGGTCGCATCGATCGCGATCGTCCGGTCCCGGAGCCCGGGGTCGAGCCGGGCCAGCAGCTCGGGCGCGAGGTCGCCGTGGAGGTCCAGCACGACGACCCGGTCGCCGGCCGCGATCGCCTCCGCGGCCCGGCGTCCGAGGAACGTCGTCTTCCCGGCGCCGCTCGCCCCGAAGACGACCGTCGGCCCGGGCGTCGGCCGGGACCCCTCCCGGTCCGGCGGCGAGGCCGCGTCGAGCTCGGCCGTCGCGGCGGCGGCCTCGGGGGCGCGCGTCGTCCACGCCCCCGGCGGCATCGGCCCGGCCGCGCCCCGGCGCCACGCGCGGCGGCCGCGGGCGAGCGGCACGACGACCGCGGGCACGCCGAGCGCCGAGCCCCAGGCCTGGGCGAGCGCGGGGGCGACCGCGGCGAAGACCCGGTCGAGGTCGCCGGGCGTCGGGGCCGCGACGCGCACGCGCCGGGCCACGCGGAGCGCCCCCGTCGCGTCCCGGATCCAGAACGTCTGGAGCCCGAGCCAGCCGCTCGCCCCGACCAGGCGCGCGAAGTCGGTCGGCTCCGAGGCCCAGCCGCCGCGCGGCGGGGCCGGTCCTGCGGGCCCGGCGATCAGCGCCCCGCACCGGTCGACCGACCCGGCGGGCGGCTCGAACGGCGGGGGCGTCGGGCGCTCCTCGAGGATCGGGAAGGCGGCGCTCCAGGCCGCGCGCACGGTCGCGACGAGCGCCGCCGGGCGCACCGTGACCCACGCCCCCCGGCCGAGCGGCGTCGATTCGAGCACGACGCCGGCGGGGGGCCGCGTCGCGGCCACGGCGAGGGCGAGGGCCCGGTAGAAGCGGGCGCGCACGATCGCCGGGGCGTCGAGCCGCAGCGCCTGCGCGGGCGGCCGGCTCACGGCTCCTCCGCGGAGCCGGCGCGCGCGAGGAGCGCGTCGAGGGCGGCGGCGAGCGCGGGCAGTCGGCTCGCCCGGGCGTACGCGCGGAGCGTCTCGGTCTCGACGAGACGGACCACCGGGCGGTCGTGCTCCCACAGCCGGACGAGCCAGACGAGGCGTCCGTCGGAGCCCCGCACGAGCCGGGCCCAGGGACGATACGGTCCGGCGAGGGGCAGGCGCACGGCGCCGAGGCACCGGCGCCCGAGGTCGATCGGCCGAACGGGTTCGGGAGGAAGCGGTTCTGCGGCGATGCGCTGGGCATCCACGTTCTCCACGGTCCCCCCTCCGCCCGGCGGGCCGGCGGGGGAGGGTGTTGCGCCGGGGCGTCGTCGGGGTCCGTCTCCCTCGGGCCCGCGCTCCCCGGTCGGACCACCGCGGAGCGAGGGAGAGCGGGGGTCCGGTCGGCCGGCCCGAGCGGGGCCGGGTGGGGCGGCAGGGCGAACGGTCCTCCGGGCGACGTCCGGCGGTGCCGGCCGGGCGTACGCTCGGAGGTCGGGGCGCGAGGGGCCCCTACGGGTTCGTGGCGAGGCCGCGCGCTAGGCGGGGGGGCCGGGCTCCGTCGACGGCGGTCGGCAGCGGGCCGAGGGTCCGCGGGCGCGGCCGTCGGGGAGTCGGTCGGGGGCGCTACGCTCGAGGTCGAAGTCCGTCGGGACCCGGCTCGCGATCGGGATCGATCGGAGGGGCGCGGACGGGGGGGTCGAAGTCGGGCGGCTCATCGAGGGCTCCCGAACGCCCCGGGGAGGTCGAGCGCCCCGGGCCCGGCGGAGGATGAACGGTGCCCGACCGGCGGTCAGGCGCCGTAACTTAGCCCGCGGACCCGGGGCAGGGCGAGGAGGGCGAGGCCGTTCGCGAGCGTGCCGATCCCGGCGATCGCGTACGTCGACACGATCCCGAGGTCGTTCGCGAGGAGGCCGCCGATCACGAGGCCGGCCGGGATCGCGACGAACGACCCGACGGAATCGATGCTCAGGACCCGCGCGAGCAGCTCGTTCGGGACGATCGCCTGCATCGTCGCGTAGAACGTCGTGTTGATGAGCCCGAGGGTGAGGCCGAGGACCGCCGCCCCCACGAGGGCGAGCTCCAGCGCGTGGGCGACGACCAGGAGGCCCACGCCGCCGGCCTGCAGGACGACGCAGACCCCGAACAGGAGGCCCGCGAAGCGCCGGGCCCGGATCCGCCCGACGAGCAGCGCGCCGACCGCCGCCGAGCCGGCGAACACCGCCTCGAGCGTCCCGTAGAGGGCGGCGCTGTGGCCGAGGACGGTCGCGGCGTAGACGACGAGGAAGCCGAGGACCATGGTGATGAGGAAGTTGCCGGGCAGGAAGCCGAACGTCACCTGGAGCACCGCCGGGTGGGCGCGCATGTACGCGACCCCCTCGCCGAGGTCGCTCCGGACGGAGCGGGCCTTCGGGGCGGCGCGCGTGCGGCCGAGGTCGGACGCGATCTGGAACAGGAACAGGGCGGAGAGGACGTACGTCGCGGCGTTGATCCCGAGCCCGAGGGCCGGGCCGGCCGCGACGACGAGCAGCCCGCCCGCGCCGGCCCCCACGGTGTACCCGATCTGGGTCGAGGCGGAGAGGACGCCGTTGGCGTCCTCGAGCCGCTCCACCGCGACCATCCGGGGGAGGATCGCGTTGCTCGCCGGCGTGAACAGGGCCGAGAACGAGTAGACGACCGTCATGACGAGGAGGACGGAGAGCAGCGAGAACCCGACCGAGTAGAGGAGGAGCGCGAGCGTGGCCATCGCGATCGCGCGCACGCTGTCGGCGGTCAGCATGAGGCGCCGCCGGTTGTAGCGGTCGGCGAGCACGCCCGCGAACAGTCCGAGGACGATCCCGGGGACGATGCCGGTGAGGCCGACGTACGCGACGTCGAGCGTGCTGCCCGTCGCGTGGTAGACGAGCCAGCTCACGGCGACGCTCGAGATCGAGCCGCCTAGCGCCGAGACGGTCGTCGAGCCGAGCAGGCTGCGAAAGCCCGGGCTCGCGAACAGGGGCGACGCCCCGGCGGGCGGAGCGGGGGTCCCGACCTCCTCGGCCGGCGGCGTCGCGGGCATGGCGCGGCGCAGCGTCCCCGCTTATTTCAGCGAAGACCGGTCGCAGAACGAAGGGGTTGGTGGAAGGGCCCGTCGCACGCCCAGGACACGGTGGCGTCCTCTTGCGGCGATGTAGGCGGGTCCTTCCGGGGTGGTTGCAGGGGATCGACCGGGTCCGCGGTATTTAGGGCGGGACGGGGGAGGTCGTGGAACGCCCCCTCGGGGGAGCGTCCCTACCGGCCGCGCGGCGGCTCCGAGTTCGCGACGACGACCCGGGGCAGCTCGCCCTGGATCGCGGGCGGCCGTCGCGCGGAGTTCGCGGCGCGGCTCGCCGCGGAATGGCGGGGCAGCAGCCAACGCTCCCCCCACAGGCGGAGCTCGCGCGCGGCCGGCGCGAGGCCGAGACCCATCTCGGTGAGCGAGTAGACGACCGAGAACGGCCGCGTGCTGACGACCGTCCGCTGGACGACGCCCTGCCCCTCGAGGAACTTGAGGGTCGCGCTCAGCGTCTTCGCGTTGAGGCGCGGGTTCGACTTCAGGATCTCGCTGAACCGCTGCGGCCCGTCCAGGAGGCGGTGCACGATCGCGAGACGCCACTCGGTGCCGATGACGCCGACGGCGGCGAGCACCGGGCAGAGCGTCCGTCCCTCGGTGGACTCGCACGCGTCGTCGCCCACGGGCCCGAGGGCCGGATGCGACCGGCGGCTGCGTTCGGCCTCCATCGTCGTCGCCTCGGCCGGCTAGGTCCGCGAGGATTCTTATAGTTACCGCATGAAAGTAGGTGAATAACTGTAACCGATGAGCGCCGGCCCGGCCCGGGGGCAGGGGGCGAGGCCGCGCGTACCTTTTCTTCGCCGAAGCCCGTCGGGCGGCGTGGCGCGACGGCCGAAGGAGATCGAGCTCTCCGTCGAGCGGCCGCTGGGGCCGGACGGCGGCATCGCGCGCCTCAGCGCCCGGTTCTCCGTCGACGGCGAACCCCCCTCCCCGAGCGACCTCGCGAAGGCGCTCGACGACCTGAAGGCCGACCTGGACGGGCTCGTCGGCACGCCGATCGCCGCGCTCCCGAGCCAGCGGCCGGACCGTCCGCTCTCCGAGCTCGTCGGCGCGTACCGGCCCCGGCAGCGCGAGCTCGTGGACCTCCTCCGCGACGAGGGGGAGCTCTCGGCGGGCGAGCACGCCGTCCTCGTCGACTACCTGGCCTCGCCGTCGGCCGCGCTGCCGCCCGCGTCCGTGGCACGCCCGCCGGCCCCCTCGCCCGAGCCGTTCGTCGACCAGTCGCTCGCGGCGATGCCGATCGCCGCCGAGCGCTCCGGCTCCGCGCCCCCGCCGCGCCCGGTCCCCGTGCTCCTCCGGGAGTACCAGATCACGTCGCTGAAGCAGGCGGGGGCGGTGCGTGCCCGACGCCAGATCTCGTTCGCCGAGTACATGGCGCTGAAGCGACACTTCGAGCAGCCCGAGCCGGCGGCCCGCTCGGGCTAGCCCGTCGGCCCCTCGGGGGGCCGGCAGAGCGCGACCGCGAGCAGGCCCACATCGGTGATCCCGCGCCGCATCGGTACCGCGCGGGCGACGCCGGGCCGGACCCGGGCCTCGGGGTCGCCGACGGCCCCGACGACCGCCCCCGCCGGGAAGCGCCCGGAGCCGACGGCGCCGGCGGTGCGGAACAGGCCCACGCTCATCTCGCGTCGGCGCAGGAGCTCCTGGCTCGCGGCCAGGAACGCGCCGAGCGCGGGTCCTTCGTCGAGCCCCTCGGGCTCGCCGAGCGTCGTCATCGCGAACGTCGCCACCCCTTTGGTACGGCTCTGGGCCGTGAGGTGCTCCGCCGCGACGAGCTCCTCGGTCCGGGCGAGGAACCGCTCGGCCGCGGCGCGGGGCGCGTCGCGGATCTCGAGGTACGCGAGCCGGCTCGTCCAGCCCTTGTCGAACACCGAGTCCGCGGCGGCCCGGAGCGCGTCCCCCGGGCCGGCGACGACCACGGGGCGCCCCCCGCGCGCGTCAGCGCTCCCCGACCGGCTCGGGTCGGGCGGGAGCGCCTCGCGGGCCCGGGGCGGGAGGCGCCCGGCCAGGCCGGTCCGCTCGAGGACGGCCCGCGCTTCGACCCGCTCCGCGGCCGCGAGGGGGATCGTGGGCCCCCCGCCGACGACGGCCGGCCCGTCGCCGCGCTCGACGACGAACGTCGCGAGGTCCGCGGCCCCGACGGCGGCGGCCAGCCGCCCCCCGACCGCCCCGGTCCCGAGGACCCGGGCGAGGAGGTCGACCTCGCGCCCCGTCGCGCCGGCCCCGTGGGCGTCCGACAGGAGCCGGGCGAACTCCTCGGGGGCGAGGTCGGGCGGGGGCTCGGCGAGGGGGCGCAGCGCGCCCGGCGAGACGAGGAGGAGGAACAGGTCCTGCTCGGTGAGCCCGGCCGCGAGCTCGGTCGCCGCCGCGACGATCGGCGCGGCGAGCGGGGAGCCGGCCCCGCCGGGCGGCACCTCGACCCCGCGGAACGGGAGCTCGGGAGGGACCGGCTCCGGCCCGGCGAGGAATCCCTGCGTGAGCCGGTCGCCGAGGGAGCGCAAGGCCGCGAGCGCCATCGAGTTCGCGGCGTTCCCGACCGCGACGAACCCGACCTCGCGGTACCGCCCGTCGGCGACGAACCGGTTCCCGATCCGCAGGGTCCCCGCCTCGCGGCGGAGCGCGAGCCGCACGGAGCGGTACGCGTCGGCGGCCGTGACCGCCGAGCGGAACGCGAGCCCCTGGATCGGGTCCGGCCCCTTCGGTTCCGGCTCGCCGGGCGGGAACGGGTCCCACGGGAACTGGCCGATCACGGAGGGCCCCGAGCGGGCGCGAGGGTCAAGAGGGTGGCGGCCCGCGGCCTACCCGAGCTGGAGCCGCTCGGCGGCGCGCGGGGGCGCGGCGGTCGAGAACCGGGCCGGGGAGAACAGCGCGGGATCGAGGTCGGTCGCCTCGCCGAGGACCGCGGCGGCCACGCGGCGGCTCGTCGCGGGCGCGAGCATGAAGCCGTGGCCCCCGAACCCGTTCGCGTGCACGAACCCGGGCAGGCGCGGGTCCTCGCCGATGACGGGGAAGCCGTCCGGCGTGTCGTCGTAGAACCCCGACCAGGCCCTCAGCACGCCGAGGGCGCCGAGCCGCGGCACCACGCCCGCGAGCGCGCGCGCCATGGCGGTCAGGAAGGCGATCGAGCTCGGGACCCCGCTCCCGGTGCCGGTCGGGTGGGGCACGGTGAGGCCGCCCACGATCTCGCCGCGCATCGTCTGGGAGAAGTAGAGCCCGTCCGAGGCCCGGACGACCATCGGGTCGAGGAACGGCTTGAGCGGCTCCGTGGCGAGGATCTCGTGCCGCGTCGCGACGTTCGGGACGGCGAGCCCGGCGAGCCGCGCGATCTCCCCCGACCAGCCGCCCGCGGCGTTCACGACGGTCGGGGCGGCGACCGGACCCTCGGAGGTGAGCACGCCGCTCACCCGGCCGTCCGAGCGGGAGATCCCGGAAACGGACACCCCGAGCGCGACCTCGACGCCCAGCGAGCGGGCCGCCTCGTAGACGCCCCAGACGGCGGGGAACGGGTAGAGCGTCCCGTCGGTCGGGAGGTACGTCCCGCCGATCGCCGCGCCCGGCGCGATCCCGGGCACGAGCCGGGCGACCCCGGCCCGGTCGAGGACCCGGGAATCGAGCCCCTCGGACGCGACGACCGTGTGGACCGCCGCGAGGCGCTCGAGCTCCGCGGGCGTCTCGGCGAGGAACAGGTAGCCGCCCTGGCGGAACCAGACGTTGTAGCCGAACTCGCGCCCGAAGCGCCGGTAGGCCGCGACCGACTCCCGCGCGAGCCGGACGGTCGCCCTCGTCTCCCACTGCTGCCGGACGCCGCCGCCGTTCCGGCCGGAGGCGCCGCTCGAGAGGTAGCCCCGGTCGACCACGAGCACGGGCCCCGCGCCGGCCCGGGCGAGATGGTAGGCCGTGAACAGGCCGACGATCCCGGCGCCGATCACGACGACGCGGTAGCCGGACCGGACCGGGGGCGTCATGCCGCCTCCGGCGGCCGGGCGGGCGGCGGGAGCGCCGCGAGCGCCGCGATGGGGGCCGGGAAGGTCGGCGGCCGCTGCGTGAGGTAGCCGACCTCCGGGGCGGGCCGGCCCTCGAGCAGGCTCAGCAGCAGGAGGGCGTCCGGGACGCAGTACCGTCCCTGGCAGAGTCCGGTGCCGAGGCTCGTGTAGCGCTTCACGACCTCGATGCCCCGGAAGCCCCGGGCGTGCGCCTCCTCGACCTCCCGGAAGTGGACGTCCTCGCACGCGCACGCGATCCAGCGCCCGAGGCGGGGCGCGCGCAGCAGCTCCCGGTAGTACCCCTCGAGCTCGGGCACCCCGGTCGCCGCGACCCGGGCGAGCGGTTCCGCGCTCGGGCCCCCGCCCGCGATCCGGTCGGCCGCGCGCTCGCCGCTCGCCGCGGACGATGCGGGCTCGACGCCGGCGACCGGCCCGACCGCGTACAGCCCAGGGACGCTCGTCGCCTGGTCGGCGTCGGTCTCGGGGAAGTACGCGCCCCCGCCGGCCCGCCAGTGCATCCGGGCGCCGGCCTGGAACAGGAGCGGGGCGTTGGGGAGACGGCGGTGCGCGAGCACGACCGCGTCGCAGGCGAGCGTGAACCGCGCCCCGCCGCCCCGGACCTTCAGCTCCAGGGAGTGGACCCGTCGCCGCCCGTTCGCGGCCAGGACGAGCGAGCGGGGATAGAGGCGGATCCCCCGATCGGAGGCGGCCCGGACGAGCTCGGGCGGGATCTCGCCGGGCGCGACCACCGCGGCGACGGCCGAACCCCAGCGCTCGACCGCCTCCTGGGCCCGGGCGCCGCCACCGACCACGATCGCCCGCTCGAACGGGACGCGCCCGTCGGCCCCGGTGAGCGCCCGCGCTCCGTCGCACGTGACGATGCCGGGGCGGTCGTTGCTCCCGAACAGGAGGCCGGCGTCGTAGGCGCCGGTCGCCACGACCACGGCACGGGCGGAGACGAGGAGCCCGCGGGCGGGCTCGGCGACCGCCACGAGCGCGAACCGTCCGTCGGCCTCCGGCGGGGGCAGGAAGGCGACCGTCGTCGCGCCCAGCCGGTCGGTCCCGGGAAGGGCCGGCGCCTCGAGCGCGCGATCGAGGACGAGCGGGCGCAGGCCGGCGGCGACGAGCCGGGCCGCGGCCGCGCGGCCGCTCGTGCCGGCCCCGATCACCGCCACCTCCACGGACCGGGTCTCGCCCGGGGCCGCGAGGGCGGCCGCGGCGGCGTCGTCCGGCGCCGTCCCGTAGCCGGCGAGCCGCCGGACGACCCGCTGGTAGGTTCGGGTCGCCCACGCGGGCCGACGGAACCCGTGCAGCGTGTCGAGCCCGTTCGGGAAGACGAGGTCGAGGACGCCCAGGAGATCGAACCGGCCGGAAGGCCAGGCGATCTCGGTCGACGCCGCGTCCCCGTCGCGCGGCACGTAGCGACACGCGCGGACGTTCGGGCGGCCGTTCACCCGGACGAGGCAGCCCGTGCATTGCCCGACTCCGCAGAACGGCGCGCGCGGCCGGTGGTAGCGGACCGACCGCTCGAGGATCGGGAACCCGTCGTGCGCGAGCGCGGCCGCCAGGGTCTCGCCGGGCCGGGCGACGCCGGGCCAGCCGTCGTAGGTGAAACGACGCGCCGGACCGTCCGTCATCGAACCCGGTCGGGCGCACCCGCGCCGATGGTCTTTAGGGTGCCTCGCGCGGGCGGCGCATCGCCGGTTCCTCGGGTCGCCGGACCGAGGCTATATAGAGACCGGAGGCTCCCGAGAATCCCTACATGCGCAGCAGCGGCGGCTTCCACGGCCGGCGGATCCAGAAGACCGGCGGCTCGACCTACATCATCTCGCTGCCGAAGAACTGGGTCCTCTCGCGCGGGCTCGGAGCCGGGGACGTCCTGTTCTTCACGCCCCGGGCCGACGGCTCGCTCACGGTCTTCGCCGAGTCCGGCGGACCGTCCGAGGTCGAGCGGCGCGTCGTGGCGGTCTCGAACGACATGGAAGAAGAGCACCTCTTCCGCCGGCTCATCGCGGAGTACATCGCGGGCTACCCGCTGCTCGAGATCCGCACCTCCGGCCGGATGGCACCCCGGACCCGCGACGTGATCCGCAGCTTCGCCCAGCGGATGATCGGTCCCGAGATCCTCGAGGAGACCGGCGAGGCCGTGATCCTACAGGACGTCGTCGGACAGAACCCGCTCCCGATCCCGTCGATCGTCCGGCGCATGCACCAGATGGTCCGGGCGATGCAGGCCGACGCGATGGCGTCGTTCCGCGCCCGCGACCCCTCGATCGCGCGCGACGTGATCGAGCGCGACTGGGAGGTCGACCGGCTCCACTGGTTCCTCGAGAAGCAGGTGACGAGCGCCCTCCGGGACGCCCGGATCCTCGCCACCCTCGAGCTGACGCTCCCCGAGTGCTCGACGTACCTGCTCGCCTCGCGCGTGCTCGAGCGGATCGCGGACCACGCGGTGCGCATCGGTGAGACGGTCACGATCCTCGGGAAGGAGCGGACGCCGCCCAAGCTCGTCGCCGAGCTCGACAAGATGGCGTCGCGCGCCGGGCAGGCGCTCGCGGACGCCCTGGACGCGCTCGAGAACCGGAACATCCCGAAGGCGAACGCGGTGATCGATGCGGCCCAGCAGCTGACGCGCGAGCGCGACCACATTCTCCACGAGCTCTCGTCGAAGAGCGGCCGGCTCGCGGTCGGGCTCGCCTACATCCTCGAGAGCCTCGAGCGGAGCGCGTTCTACGCGAGCGACCTCGCGGAGATCGCGATCAACCGGGCCGTCGAGTCGCCCGCGCGCGAGGAGATCCCGCGGGCGCCGCCCGCGAAGGCCCCGGGGGTCGCCCCGGCGGCCGCCTCTTAGGGCGCGAGCCGGGCCCCGGCCGGTCCGAGCACGGCATGCAGCAGCGCCTCGACCTCCGGCTCGGACGGGACGCGCGGGTTCGCGAGGACCGCGGGAGAGCGCAGCGTGGCCGCGACGATCGCGGCCCGGTGCCGCTCCACCGGTTCGGAGGGCACGCCGGCGGCCTTGAGGTCGGTCGGAACGCGCCAGAGGTCGTAGAGCCGCCGCAGCCGCTGCGGCCACGGCGGGCTCGCGAGCCGGCCGGCGTCATCGGGCAGCGCGACGGCGAGGCCGAGCGCTTCCAGGCGCTCGCGGGCCCCGGGCTGGTCGTACTCGAGCACGAACGGCAGGACGATCCCCACGAGCCGGCCGTACGGCAGGCCGGTCGGCGCGACCAGGGCGCGGGCGAGGGCGTGGGCGAGCCCCCGCTGGGCGTTCGAGGCCGCGAGCCCCGCCGCCGTCGCCGCGTAGTGGAGCGCGGCCCGGGCCTCGGGGTCGTCCGTGTTCCAGCGCAGGGCGTGCCCGGTCCGACGGACGACGGTCGTCGCGGCGTGGACGGCGAGCGCATCCGAGAACGGATTCGCCCAGGCGGAGAGGTACGCCTCGATCGCCTGGGCGGCCGTCTCCAGCGCGCCGTCCAGGAGCCGCTCGGGGGGCAGGGGCTCCGCGAAGGCGGGATCGACGAGCGCCCAATCCGGCACCATCGCCCGGTGCGCGAGCTCGATCGGGCGTCCGTCCGCGGCCTCGAGGTCGGCGCTCCACGACGCCTCGCTGCCGCTCCCGCTCGTGGTGGGGATCGCCACCAGCCGGGTCGGGAGACCGCCCCCCTCGTCGAGGTCCGGGGGGAGCGCCTCGGGATCGAGCGTCGGTTCCGAGGCGAGGAGGCGGGCCGCCTTCGCGGCATCGAGGGTGCGTCCCCCGCCCACGGCGACGAGCCCATCGGCGCCGGACGCCCGCAGCCGATCGGCGAGCGCGCGCACCGTCGGGACCCGGTCCGGGGCCGCGAGGTCGGCGACCGTCGCGACGACCGACCCCGCCTTCGCGAGCTCCTCCGCGACCCGGCGCGGCCCCTCGTGCGCCGCGACCGCGGGGTCCACGAGGAGGAACGCCCGGGCGATCCCGAGTCCGCTCAGCTGCTCGATCGCGCCCGGTCCCCAGGCGATCCGCGGGGCGAGGAAGAATCCGGCCACCGACGTCCCCTGGGGACCGGGGACCTACGCGCCCGGCCCCTCGCGGCACCGGCGGCAGGCGCCGGTGAGGGAGTAGGCGATCCCGTCGACGCTCCAGCCGTCGGGGTGGCGGCCGGCGATCTCTTCGAGGAAGTGCCGGTCGAGCTCGGTCAGCTCGACCGACTGGATCCGCCCGCAGACCCGGCAGACGATGTGGGCGTGGGCCCCTTCGCGGAGGGCGACCCGCACGACGCGGGGTGCCGCGCTCGGCGGTCCGTCGGGGACCCGGCGGGCCCGCGGGGCTCGCCGTCGGGCGGGCGCGTTCCGCGTCGCGGGCATCGGGCGGTCGGACACGGCCCGGTATAATTAGACCGCCGGTGAGCCGCCCGGGGTCCGCCCCGGGACCCGGCGGGTCCGGCCCGCGGCCGGCAGCGGTTTGCCGACGCACAAGCTGAGATAGTAAGATTAAGCACCTTCGCGGCTATCGTACCGTTCCATGGGCACGGCGCGCACGCTGCCGCGCGAGCTGCAGGATTTCCTGCAGCTCCCCGGCGCCCAATCGCTCCTCATCCGCGGCCCGCCCGGCTCCGGGAAGACCAGCCTCTCGCTCGCGCTGCTCGAGTCGTTCTCGGGCGCCCGGTTCTTCGTCACCAACCGCGTCCCGGGCGACGACGTGCGGCTCTCGTTCCCCTGGCTCGGCGCGAAGAACGGCCACCGCATCGAGCTGCTCGACAATACCGCACCGGACCCGGGGCTCGCGCGCGCGTCGGAGGTGCTGACCCATCGCAGCGACCGCCTGCTCGACGATCCCACCCCGGCCGCGCGCGAGCTCGCGGAGTTCCTCTGGCTGCCGACCCCGCTCCAGGATGCCTGGAGCCGGCTCGACCCCACGAAGCCATCGCTCGTCGTCATCGACTCGTGGGACGCGCTCGTCGAGTCGTACCTCGGCGACCGTCCGGCCACGCTCGGCCGTGACCTGCCGAGCCGGGCCGAGATCGAGCGGGCGCTGCTCCGGCGCATGGGCATGGGCCGGACGCACCTCGTCTTCGTGCTCGAGCGGGAGGACCAGACCCAGCTCGACTACCTCGTGAACGGCGTCGCGGTCACGGGCCGGGAGGTCGCGGACGGCCGGCTCGAGCGGTGGCTCACGCTCTACAAGCTCCGGGGGGTCCGGATCGAGACGGCGCACTACCCGTTCTCCCTCGAGGCCGCCCGGTTCGAGTGCATCACGCCCGTGCGCGTCTACCAGACGATCCAGGGCGGGGGCTTCGACCCGTCCCCCGACTCGATGCCGAGCCATTTGTGGCCGGGGTCGCGCGCGTTCGCGGAGAGCTTCGGCCGCCTCCCGCTCGGGAAGTCGACGCTCCTCGAGGTCGAGAAGGACGTCCCGAACCAGGTCCCGTACTTGCTGATCGGGCCGATCGTCGCCCAGACCCTCGACCGGGGCGGTCGGGTGATCTTCGTGCCGGATGCGAGCACGCTCCCCGAGGACGTCTGGGAGTCGCTGCATGGCTCGATCGAACGCCCCCGCTTCCTCGAGCAGGTCCGCTTCCTGCTGCCCCCGGCGGGCCCCAACGAGCGCCCGTCCGAGTTCGAGTCGACGATCGTCCGGCTCGGAGCGCCCACCGGCCCCGGCGGGACCTCCGGCATGAACCTCGACGAGTTCCTCCGCACGGGCGCGACGCCCGAGTCGCCGGGGCTGTTCGTCGTCTTCCTCCAGGGCCTGGGCGCGATCGCCGCGGCCCGGGGCCTGCCGGTCGCGGGGGACGCCGCGCTGCGCTTGCCCGGCCAGATCCAGTCCGCCGTGCGCGGAGCGTCCTTGCACGCCCTCGCCGTCGGCTCCGCCGAGTCGCCGCTGTTCGATCCGCTTCGCCCGACCGCCGCGCTCCGGCTCCACCTGCGCGAGCGGCAGGGCCGCGTCCTCCTCTACGGTTCCGACCCGTGGACGCCGGTCTTCCTGCTCACCGAGGGCCACGACAGTTCGCCGTACGGGCTGCTGCGCGTCGTCTAGCCCGGGCCGTTCGACCGGCGCCGCCCCCGCGCCCTCCGACGCGGGCGAACCGCACGGGATTTTTCGCCAAAGTGGGGTTTGCCACATCGGGCAAACCATAAACCTCGGGGAAACCATAAGCTGGGACGCGGCGTATCATTTCGAGGGTCGCCGCGGTCCCCCGGGGATGACCGAGCTCAGGTACCTCATCGTCGACGACTCGCCGACGGTACGCCACCTCATCGTGCAGGCGCTGCGGACCGAGAACGTGCCCGACGGCCAGATCGCAGAGGCCGACTCCGCCGACCGGGCGATCGAGGCGTTCGACCGCGTGCCCCCGGATGTCGTGTTCCTGGACGTCAGCCTGACCGGGGGCGACGTCGTGGCCGGGGGTGGCTACCTCGACCTCCTCCACCCGACCGGCACGCGCCCCGAGAGCGGCAACGACGTCGCCCGCCACATGCTCTCGCGCAACCCCGCGCTGCGCATCGTCGTCTGCACCGGTAACCCGCCCGAGGACCCGCGCGTGCGCGACCTCGTCCGGGGCGGCGCGTTCCAGGTCCTGCAGAAGCCGGTGCACCTCGCCCAGATCCGCGAGGTCCTCCGCCAGATCCGCGAAGAGGACCGCGAGATCCACGGCCCGCGCTGAGCGCTAGCGGCCGCTGCGCGGTCGCTCGGCGCGCGGGTCGGTCTCGACCCGGCCCAGTTCGAGCGCGACCTCCCGGACCCCGGCCTGGGCGGCGTCGCCGTCCCAGGCGGTCGCGCGGCGTTCGAGGTCGGCGGCGAGTCGGCTCAACCGCAGGGCGCCCACCTGGGCGGCGGCCGACTTGAGCGTGTGGGCGTCCCGCGCGATCGCGGGCAGGTCGTTCCGGAGCGCCGCGGCCGCGAGCCGTTGAGCGATCGCGTGCGCTTCCCGGAAGAACGTCGCGAGCATCTCGGAGACGAAGCCGGGGTGGGCCCCGCCGAGTTCGGCGAGCTGCGCCAGGACCCCGTCGTCGAGCGCGCCCGCAGGGTACGCGGACGCGTCCGGCGGAGCGCGGGGCGCCTCCGCCCGGGCCCCGCTGCGGCAATGCAGCCGGACGACGGTCGGCGAGTGGCGCGAGCCCGGCACGATCCGCCGCACGAGGTACTCGACCAGGATCGGCAGCCCGGGGGGTCGGTCGACCGGCAGCCAGCCGTGGACCGCCGGACGCGTCTCGTCGACCTCGCGCAGGAGGTCGGTGAGCCAGGCCGTTCCGGGCGTGGAGGTGCCGGCGGGGCCGCCCGCGAAGGGGGCGAACCGCTCGTTCTCGATCGCCCCACCGGGTCCGTACAGCACCGCGGCCCCCTCCCCGGCGCGGGCGAGCGCGGCCAGCTCCGCCGGGTCCGGCGGGTGACCCGCCCGGAGCCCCTCCTCGAGGCGCTGGGCGGCGATCGCGGCGCGCAGGCGGCGATCGAGCTCGCCCGGCGGGAAGATCCCCTTCACCTGGTAGTCCTGCGCGCCCGCCGAGTAGGCGGCCCGGGCGATCTCGGGATCCTCCGCGCCGCTCAGGACGACGACCGGCACCTCGGGCGCCCGCGCGCGCAGGCGCCGCAGCCCGTCCGTGCCGCGGCTGTCGGGGAGGCCCAGGTCGAGCAGGACCGCCGCGACGGGCTCCGCGTCGAACCGGTCGAGCGCGTCGGCGATCCGGCCAGCCCGCTCGACCCGGTAGGCGCCGGGCGCCTCCTGGCCCAGGGTCAGCTCGACCAGCCGGGCGTCGGCCGGATTGTCGTCGACGATGAGGAGGCGGAGCGGGGGAACGGACATCGGCGCCGCGGCCCCGGAGCCCGGATCAGGGCGGGGGCAGCTCGACGGCGGAGAACCAGAACTGCGAGATCGCCTTCACCACGGTGTGGAACTGATCGAAGTCGATCGGCTTGCGGACGTAGCAGTTCGCGTGCTCGTCGTACGCCCGGGCGATGTCCTCCTCGGCCTTCGACGACGTCATCACGACGACGGGGATCCGCTTGAGGTCGGGGTCCGACTTGATCTCGGCGAGGACCTCACGCCCGTCCTTCCTCGGCATGTTGAGGTCGAGGAAGATGAGGCTCGGACGCGGCGCGTTCGCGTACTTGCCCTCGCGCCGAAGGAACGCCATCGCCTCGACCCCGTCGGGCACGACGTGGAGGTCGTTGAGGATCTTCGACTCCGCCATCACCTCCCGCACGAGCCGGGCGTCGGCGGCGTTGTCCTCGGCCATCAGGATCTGGACCGCGTTCATGGCGTCGGCGGACGGGACGGGCATCGGTACCACCGAGTACCGGACGATGCTACGTTAAACCTTGCGCCGGGGCGGGCCCGGCCCGGCGCGGACGTTAGACGAGTTCCTTCAACCGATCCTCGATGAGCGACGTGGCGCGCCCCTGGAGGCGCGCCGCCCCCGGGTCCGGTGTCGCGGGCGAGGGTTCGGGCGCTCGCGCGCGGTCGACCGGGATCGTGAACCGGAACGTCGTCCCCTCGCCGGGCCGACCCGAGCTCTCGACCCAGACGCGGCCCCCGTGGCGCTCGACGACCTTGCGCACGACCGCGAGGCCGATCCCGGTCCCCGGGTACTCCTCGCGCGAGTGGAGCCGCTGGAAGATCACGAAGATCCGGTCCTGGTACTCCGGCGAGATCCCGATCCCGTCGTCCTGGACCGCGAACTCCCAAGAAGCCCCCCGGCGCTCGGCGGTCACCCGCACGTGCGGGGGGTGGTCGCCCCGGAACTTGATCGCGTTGCCGATCAGGTTCTGGAACAGCTGGGCGAGCTGCGTCGGATCCCCCTCGACCTCGGGCATCGGTCCGCACGTCACCTCGGCGTGCGCCTCGGCGATCGACTCGCGGAGGTTCGCGAGGACGCGGCGGAGCACCGCGTCGACCGCGACCCGCTGCGTCGTCCCGGGCCTCGTGCCGAGCCGGGAGTACTCGAGCAGGTCGTCGATGAGGTCGCGCATCCGGGACGCCCCTTCCTGGGCGTAGCGGAGGAACTCGTTCGCGTCGGCGTCGAGCTGCTGGCCGTAGCGCCGCTGCAGGAGCTGCGTGTAGCTCCCGACCATGCGCAGCGGCTCCTGGAGGTCGTGCGAGGCGATGTACGTGAACTGCTCGAGCTCCCGATTCGAGCGCGCCAGCTCGGCCCCCCGGGCGGCGAGCGCCACGACGAGCTTCTCGCGCTCGGCGAGGTCCTGGAGGAGGACGCCCCAGACCGGCTGGCCCTGCCATCGGGCGGACTGGACGACCACCTGGAGGGGCACCGCGCGCCCGTCCTTGCGGCTCCCGCGGACCTCCGCGACCCCCGCGGGCTCTCCCGGACGGGGGTGGGCGAACAGCGGCGCGAGGATGGCGCGCGAGTCGCGGTCGAACAGGTCGTCGAACGGGTACCCTACCAGCTCGTTCGGCGCGAACCCGAGGAGGGCCGTGATGGCGTCGTTCGCGTACCGGACGACCCGGTCCCCGTCGACGAGCAGCAGGGTCGCGAGGGGCAGTTGGAGGAGCACGTGGCTCGGGGACTCGCCCCGGAACAGCCGCGGGTCGGCGCGGAGCAGGAAGACGGTCAGCACGACGACCGTGATCGCCCCGAGGGTCGCCCCGAGGAGGAGGTCGAGGCGGCCGGCGCCGGCCGGAGTGAACGGGTCGATGTAGGCGACGGTCGCGAGCCGGTAGAGCAGGATCGCCGTGCCCGCGAAGGCGGTCAGCCACGCCGCGAGGGCCACCCACTCCGAGCGCGTCGGCCAGCGCACCGCCTCACTCCTCGGGCCGGGCCACTCCACCGCCCAGCCCGATCGGCTCCTCCGCGGCCGTTCCCGTCCAGCGCAGGCGACGGCGGATCGCCTCGGGCGGGAAGTAGGCGATGAGGGTGATCAGCGCGGGCACGACCTCGAGCAGGTCCTTCGTCACGACCCAGGTGCCCGTGGTCGTCGGCACGAACGCGGAGATCGCGAACCAGAGGAAGAGGCTGAACCCGACCAGCGCGATGCGGTAGCGCTGCGCCCGATCCCGGGTGCGACGCAGCAGCGAGAGGTAGAGGACCGCGCCCGCGAGCTCGGGCACGACGAGGCCGATGATCACGAAGCCGACGAGGATCGGGTCCGAGACCGTGAGGGTCGAGAGGGTCGGCACCCCGGCCCGGATCGTGAGGGCGTAGGGCGCCCCGAGGATCTCGTAGTAGAGCGCGGCCGCGTAGAAGACCGCATAGAACGCCGTGAGCGGAACGAGGTGGTACCGGCCCGTGTACACGTAGATCAGGAAGCCGACGAGGCCCCACAGCAGGGCCACGTCGACGAGGACCACGAGCAGTTGGAACGTCACCGCGGCCGGTAGGGTGAGGACGCCCGCGAAGGCGAGCAGCGACTCGACGGCCCCCAGCGCGGTCGTCGCCCCGAGCCCGAACCACCAGACGGAGAACTGGGCGACCGCGAGCCGGGAGCTCGGGGAGACCGGGCGCGCGTAGAGCCGGGCGCCGACGTAGAAGTAGCCGGTCGCGGCGAGGACCCCCGCGAGGAAGGTCGCGAGGAGCACCTCGTCGGTCACGGCGGGGCTCGCCCGCGGAAGTCCCGCACGGCGCGGCCGGACGGAAGGGGGCTCACCGGTCTCTCCGACCCGAGGAGGTCGGTGCGGGGGTTATCATTCTATCGTGGCACAGGAGGCAGAACGCCAAAATCCATCGAGCCGGCGTGTCGGAACTTGGTGCCGCCGGCCTGGGGGCGCTCGGGCCCGGGAGGCCCGGGGGGACTTCGGTGGGGCCCCCGGGGCCGCCGGACGAAGCCTACTAATCCCTCGGGGCCCCGTGTTCTCGCTGTGCCCTGGACCGATCGCCGGACCGTCGTCGCCGTCCTCGTGGTGGTGGCGTTGCTCCTCGCGGCCGGTGTCCTCTCGTACCTGGTCTTCTTCCGCCCGTCCGGTCCCGCTCCCTCGCCCGGCCCGACCGGTACCGCGAGTTGTCCTTCGGGGCCGGCCGGCACCGGGGGCAACTGGACGACCTATCACGGAGCCAACGCCCACACCGGGGTCGAAGCGGCATCCGATGTGACTGGCCTCGATCCGCTCTGGTCCGGTCCGACCGGGGTGGACGGGCAGGTCTACGCCCAGCCGCTCGTCTGCGGCGACTCGCTCTTCGTCGCGACGGAGGGCGACTCGGTCGATGCGATCAACGCGAGCAGCGGCGCCGTCCTCTGGCAGCGCACCCTGGGCACGCCGATGCCCGGGTCGTCGCTGCCGTGCGGCGACATCAGCCCGAGCGGGATCACCGGCACGCCGGTGATCGACGTCGCGACCGGGACGCTCTACGCGGTCGCGTTCCTGACCCCCGGCGAGCACGTGCTCTTCGGCCTCGACGTGACGAACGGCTCGATCGTCTCCCAGCAGGTCGTCGATCCCAACGGGTCGAACCCGCTCGTCGAGCAGCAGCGGGGCGCCCTCGTGCTCGCGAACGGCTACGTCTACGTCGTCTACGGCGGGCTGTACGGCGACTGCGGCGACTACCACGGCTGGGTCGTGGGCGCTCCGGTCTCGGGCACCGGTCCGCTGCTCTCGTACCAGGTACCCACCCAGCGCGAGGGCGGCATCTGGGGGGTCGCCGGGGCCGGCGTCGCGGCGAACGGCGACCTGTACGTCGCGACCGGGAACGGCGCGTCGAACACCGTCTTCGACCACGGCGACGCCGTCATCGAGCTCGCCCCCAACCTGACCGAGCTCGGCTACTTCGCTCCCTCCAACTGGGTCGCGCTCAACGAGAACGACCAGGACCTGGGGTCGGTCGCGCCGACCGTGCTCCCGAACGGCGACGTGTTCCAGATCGGCAAGGAGGGGGTCGGCTACCTGCTCTCGGGCACCGACCGGGGCGGGATCGGCGGCGAGATCGCGAACGCGAGCATCTGTGCGGGCGGGTACGGGGGGACCGCTCGGATCGGCGACTCGATCCTCGTCCCGTGCGACAACGGGGTCGTCGACGTGGGCGTCGGCGCTTCGAGCCTGACGGTCGTTTGGCAGAGCCCCGAGTTCGACGCGGGCTCGCCGGTCGTGACCGGCAACATGGTCTGGGTCGCGAACACCTCGCGCGGCGACCTGCTCGGGCTCAGCCTTTCGAACGGGTCGATCCTCGCGTCGTACCATCTCGGCTCGGTCGACCACTTCATCTCGCCCGCGGCCGCGCCGGGACGCCTGTTCGTCGGGGCCGGCGACGCGGTGTACGGCTACGCGCTCGCGTAGGCCGGCCCGGTCCCGTCGCGGCCCGACGGGCGACGGGGCGCCCCGACCGAGGGGGGTGCGGGGAGAGGGATTTGAACCCACGAACCCCTACGGGACCAGACCCTGAATCTGGCGCCTTTGGCCAAGCTTGGCAATCCCCGCGCGGGCGGCCCGAGCGGGGTCGGGCTTAAGATGGTTCCGGCGGAGAACCGCCCGTTCCGTCAGGCGACGGCCCGGGGCATCGGAGGGCTCGGGTGGGCCTTCGCGTCGCCGAGCACCTGCAGGGCCTCGCGCACCGTCGCCTTGTCGTGAACGATCGAGCGGAGGGCCTTCAGCATCGCGACGGGGTGGTCGGACTGCCAGATGTTCCGGCCCATGTCGATGCCGCGCGCCCCCTCCTGGATCGCGTGGTGCGCGAGCGTGAGCGCGGCCTCGTCGTTGTCGAGCTTGGGCCCGCCCGCCACGACGATCGGGACCGGGCACGCTTCCACGACCTTCGAGAAGCCCTCGCAGTAGTACGTCTTCACGAGGTGCGCGCCCAGCTCGGCCGAGACCCGGCACGCGAGGGCCAGGTAGCGCTGGTCGCGCTTCTCGAGCTCCTTCCCCACCGCCGTGATCGCCATCACGGGGATCCCGTACTCCTCGCCGGCGTCGACGAGCTCCCCCAGGTGGACGAGCGACTCGTGCTCGTGCGGCGCGCCGACGAAGACGCTGAGCGCCACGGCGCTCACGTTGAGCCGGGCCGCCTCCTCCATCGAGGTCGTGATCGCCTCGTCGGAGAGGTCCTCCTTGAGGATCGTGACCCCGCCCGAGACCCGCAGGACGATCGGCGTCGCGGTGGTCGGATCGACGCAGGTCCTCAGGATGCCGCGGGTGAGCGCGAGGGCGTCCGCGTGCGGGAGGAGCGGCGAGATCGTCGCCCGGGCGTCCTCGAGCCGGCGGGTGGGGCCCATGAAGTATCCGTGGTCCACCGCGAGCATCACGGAGCGGCCGGTCGCGGGCAGGAGCATCCGGTGCATCCGGTTCGCGAGTCCCCAGTCCATCGTCGTGGCCTCGGCGAGGGACGGGCGGCGTCCCCTCTTGTAGGTTACTCGGCCGCCCGGGCCGCGCGGGCCGGGGCGTCGGACGGCTCCCGGTCCGCCGAGCGGAGCGAGACCGGCACGCGCCGGTCCTCCTTCACGCGGTTGAGCACCACCTGGGTGTTGGTCCGCTCCACGTGCGGGTCCTGGAGCGCGTGCTTCACGAACCGGTCGAGGTCGCGCCGGTCGCGGAATCGGCCGATGAGCAGGGCGTCGTTCTCACCGGTGACATCGTAGATCGCGTAGGCGTGCGGGTCGCGGGCGAGCCGCTCCTCGACCTCCCGGAGCTTCCCCTTCGAGATGCGGATGCCGACCGCCGCCACGAGGTCCCAGCCGAGCTGCTCGTCGTCGAGCAGCGGCACGTACCCCCGGATGATCCCCTGGGACTCCATGCGGGCGACCCGCGAGCTCACGGTCGTCGGGGAGACCTTGAGCCGGTGGGCGATCTCCCGGTGGCTCCTCCGGGCGTCGGAGTTGAGCTCCTCGAGGATCGACCGGTCGAGCTCGTCGAGGATGGACGTTCGGCGCATGACAGGTCGATTGTTGCGACGGAAATAAGGCTCCGGGTGCCTGCGCTGGCAGAACGTCCAATTTTCGCGGCCGAATGTTGATGTAGCCGGGCACGCTCGGCTCCTCCGGAGCCCGGGCATGACCCCTGCAAAGGCCTCGAAAGCGACCTCGGACGGAGCGGCGATCCTCGAGCGGCTGAAAGCCGATAAGGTCCGCTGGGTCCAGCTGTTCTACACCGACGTCTTCGGCGGCTTCAATCAGGTCGACGTGCCGCTGGCCACGCTCGACGCCGAGTCGTTCGTCTCCGGGGTCCCCAAGCTGGACGGCTCGTCCGTCCGCGGCTTTCGGGAGATCTTCGAGTCCGACATGCTGCTCATCCCGGACCCCCGGACCCTGGCCACGATCCCCTGGAACCCCGAGGTGGGCGGGACGGTCCGGTTCATCTGCGACGTGCGGATCGGCGGCACGCAGGAGCCGTACGACCACGACCCGCGCGCGGTCGCGCGTCGCACCGAGGCGGTCCTCGCCGACGCCGGCTACGACCGGTCGTACTGGGGGCCGGAGATCGAGTTCTGGGTGTTCGACTCGGTCCAGCTGATCCCGTCGTACCAGGCCGTCAAGGACGCCTGGGCCGGGGCGGGCTACCTCGTCAACCAGTCGGAGGCCCCGTGGACGATCGGCGCCACCCCGTCGACGATCCGGTTCAAGGAAGGGTACCACCGGACGCCCCCGGCCGACACGCTCCTCCCGCTGCGCGCCGAGATGTGCAACATCCTCGCCGACGACTTCCATATCGTCATGGACGCGCACCACCACGAGGTCGCGACCGCGAGCCAGTCGGAGATCAATGTCCGCTTCGACGAGCTCGTGCCGATGGCGGACCACATCCAGGACGTCCGCTACGTGATCAAGAACGTCGCCAAGGCGCACGGGAAGATCGGGTGCCTCATGCCGAAGCCGGTCTACGGCGACAACGCGATCGGCATGCACACGAACCAGTCGCTCTGGTCGAAGGGGAAGGCGGCATTCTACGACGCGTCCGATGCGTACGCCGAGCTCTCCCAGACGTGCCGGTACTACATCGGCGGCCTGCTCGAGCACGCCCGCGCCCTCTGCGCGATCACGAACCCGACGACGAACTCCTACCGGCGCCTGGTTCCGGGGTACGAGGCGCCTGTGTTCATCGCCTGGAGCCGGGCGAACCGATCCGCCAACGTCCGCATCCCCGCCTATCACCGGGGCCGACCGGCCGCGAAGCGCATCGAGTATCGGACGCCGGACTCGGCCGCGAACATCTACCTGACCGAGGCGGCGCTCGCCCTGGCCGGGCTCGACGGCATCAAGCGGAAGATCGAGCCCCCCGCCCCCGTCGACGAGAACATCTACAAGCTGACGCCCGCGAAGCGCAAGCAGCGCGCGATCCGTGAGCTGCCGGGTTCCCTCGGGGAGGCGCTCGACTGTCTGGCTTCCGATCGCGCGTTCCTGAAGCCGGCCTTCGCGGACTCGCTCATCGACACCTACCTCGAGCTGAAGCGCGAGGAGCAGCTCGAGCTCAATCTGCGGCCCCACCCGTACGAGTTCTACCGGTACCTCGACGTCTAGGGGCGCCGGCCCGGCGCCCCGCACCCTTCAACCCATTCCCCGCCTTCCGCCGGGCGATGACCCATGCGGTCCGGTTCACGGGCGGCTCGATCTTCACCGGCGAGCGGTTCGTCGAAGCGATCCTCGTCGAGGACGGTCTCGTCCGGGCGGTGGGCTCCGAAGCGGCGATCCGGCGGGACGCCCCCACCGGCGCCGACACGGTCGAGCTCCACGGTCGGCTCGCGATCCCCGGCCTCGTCGACGCGCACCTCCACGTGCCGGATCTCACGCAGGCGCGCGAGGGGCTCGACCTCTCGACCGCCCGCTCCACGCCCGAGGTGCTCGAGCGCGTGCGCCGCTGGGCCGAGGCCCATCCCCAGGGCCCGATCGTCGGGCGCGGATGGTCGCCGGACCGGACCGAGGACCGGCGGTGGTTGACCGCTCGCGACCTCGACGGCGCGGTCGACGCGCGCCCCGTGGTCGTCTACCACGCGAGCGGACACGCCGCGGTCGCGAACACCGCCGCGTTCGCGGCCCTCGGGCTCGGGCCCCGGTCCCCGGACCCGGCCGGCGGGCGCCTCGACCGGGCTCCGGACGGGACGCCGAGCGGCCCGGTCTTCGAGAGCGCGCTCCGACTGCTGACCCCGGTCTCGTGGGCGACCCCCCCGGATCCCGAAGGGTTCGTCCGCACGCTCCGGGCCGCGGCCCGCCTCGGCCTCACGACCGTCGCGACGCTGAACCTATCGCCCGAGGGCGTCGCCGCGTTCCGTGCGCTGGCCGCCCGCCGGGCGCTTCCGATCCGAGTGCGGGCGTATGTGCAGCTGGCCCGATTCCGGGAGTTCCCGGACTCCCTCCTCGGGCCCGTGCCCGGAGCGGAGTCATGGGCGGTCGTTGGAGGGAAGGGGTTCACCGACGGAGCGTTCGGCCCCCGGACCGCGTGGCTCCGCTCCGCGTACGAGGACGACCCGACGAGCGACGGCCTGCCCGTGGCGTCGGAGCCCGAGCTCCGCGAGGCGATCGCGTGGGGGTCGGATCACGGCCTCGCTCCGGCCCTGCACGCCATCGGCGACCGGGCGGTCGAGCGGGCGGCTCGGCTGCTGGAGCCGTACCGGGTGCCGGGGGGCCGACGGCCCCGGATCGAGCACGCGTCCCTGGCCCCTCCGGAGCTGTTCCCCGCGCTCGAACGCGCGCGGCCGGCGCTCGTCGTCCAGCCCGGATTCGTCTGGAGCGATCACTGGCTCTCGGAGCGCCTGGGCCCGGCGCGCACCCGATGGGCGTACCCGTTCCGGACCCTCACGGACCACGGCTTCCTGCTCGCGGGCTCGAGCGACGCGCCGTACGACCCGCTCGATCCCTGGCGGGGGCTCGCCGCCGCGGTCCACCGCACCGATCCCGACGGTCGGTCGGCGAACCCCGCCTCGGAGGAGGCGCTCACGGCCGAGGAGGCGCTCCGGCTCTACGGCCGGAACGCGGGCCTCGTGCTCGGCGAGGAGCCCCTCGGGACCCTCGAGGTCGGCGCCCCGGGGGACGTGGTGCTGCTGCGGGCCGTCTCGGCGGCCGCGGCCGTCGAGGACGGCGCCGGCGGGGTCGTCGGGACCTGGAGGGGCGGCGCGCGGATCGCGGACGACGACCCGCCCCGCCAAAGCGCCTAAATCCCCGCCGGGGGAGCGGAGAACGTGGCCGGCGCCGCTGAAGTCCCTCCGCAACGAGAGTTCTCCCCGACCATGCGGGTCGACGTGCTGATCTCCGACTGGAAGGCCGCGATCCCGCCCGAGCTCCCGGAGGAAGAACGGGAGCGGCAGCTCTACGACCAGGCCTGGGACGCCTACCGCGAAGGCGACTACGGATTCGGCCTTTGGTGCTGGCACGAGTGCGATCGCCTCGCGAACGCGTTTGGCAACAACCTCCGCGAGGTGACCCGCGTCCTCGGCCCGGGCCATTACTTCGGCTTCTCGCACCGGCGGGCGGTCGCCGCCGCGGTGCCCGTCGAGCGGATCTACCGACCCCGGAAGGGCGACATGAGCACCCCGCGGACGGACGCGTTCGTGCTCCCGCACTACCAGGTCCTGTGCGTGTATCTCGTCCGGGCCACCACGGGGGACCCGAAGGCCCGGGCCCAGCTCGAGATCGCGCTCGGCGAGCTCGAGGACCGCCGCCGGGCGGACCCGTTCCTCCGGTACTTCGAGACGTTCCGCGAGCTCCTCAGCCGGGCGGACGCCCCGGGCGCGGGCGCCGACGCGAGACCCGCCCCCGCCGCGCCCGCCCCCGACGCCCCCGGGCCGGCCGCCCCGCCGCCGGCGACCCGTCGGAGCCGGTCGACCGCGAAGTGACCCGGGCGCGCCGGTGTGCGGCGTCGGAAGCCCTCAAGGCGGGCCGCGGCTCGCGGAGGGCGGGGGAAGGAACCTGCGCGCGGTGGTGCTCGGCGGCGGGGGACTGACGGGCCGCGGCTCGGTCCGCGACCTCGCGACCGGCGGCCGGTTCGACTCCGTCGTGGCCGCCGATCTCGACCCCGACCTGGCCGCCGCCGCGGCGAAGGCGGCCGGGCCGCGCGCGATCGCGGCGACCCTGGACGTCCGGGATCGGACCCAGCTGGTCGAGCTCCTGCGCGGGGCCACGGTCTGCGTCAACGCCGTCCAGTACGGGTTCAACCTGACCGTCATGGAGGCCGCCCTCGAGGCGAAGGTGCCGTACCTCGACTTCGGCGGGCTGTTCCACATGACCCGGCGCCAGCTCGCGCTGGACGCCCGCTTCCGGTCCGCCGGGGTCCTCGCGATCCCCGGGCTCGGGCAGGTGCCCGGGGTCTCCAACGTGCTCGCGATGGAAGGCTGCCGCGACCTCGAGCGCGTCGAGTCGATCGTGATCCGCGACGGCTGGCGGGACCTGACGGTCGGCGGCCCCGAGATCTCGTTCACTTGGTCGCCGAGCACGTTCCTCGACGAGATGGTCCTCCCCGCGATGGTGTTCGACCACGGACGCTACCGGGAGGAGCCGCCGATGAGCGGGGCCGAGGAGTTCGATTTCGCGCCCCCGGTCGGCCGGACCCGGGTCTACCGGACGCTCCACTCCGAGCCCGCGACCCTCCCGGACAGCCTCGCCGCGAAGGGGATCGTGCACTGTGAGTGGAAGGAGGGCGGGCCCGGCATCGAGGTCCTCCGCACGATGGCCCTCCTGGGCCTCGCATCCGACCGGCCCGTGGACGTGCGCGGCCAGTCGGTGACGCCGCGCGAGTTCACGCTCGCCCTCCTCAAGCGGGAGAAGCTCCTCGGGGCGCCCGATGGGGTCGCCCTCGACGACTGGGAGGTCTGCGATCTCGAGATCCACGGCTCGAAGGACGGCCGGCCCGCGGTCCGCCACGCCGTCGCGCGGTTCCCGCCCCGGCCGGACTGGCACCTCACCGCGACCGAGTACGCCGTCGGCGTCGCCGGGGCGGTCGGCGCGGAGCTGATCGCGGACGGGCAGGTCCCCCACGTGGGGGTCGTGCCGCCCGAACGCTGCCTGCCGGCCGGTCCGTTCCGGGCCGCCCTCGCCCGCCGGGGAATCCGGACGGCGATCGTTCCGCCCGAGCCGTCCCTGCCGGAGGATTGGAGAGGGGAACCGAAGCGGACCAGCGGTTGAAATGGGCGGTTCATGCCCATGGTTGGCATCCCGTAGTCGATTTTTACTATAGAATTGGCTCGAAATCTAACGAAACATCGCGTGGGATGTACGCTACGTACGTGTTCTAGCGCATTCTCCTCGCCAGCCATCTATATATAGGCTGCTCGGGCTCCGAACGGCGCCGCGATGCGTGCTCTATGGCGGAGATGCAACCCGCTCCCGGAACGGCCCTTCCCGCTCGGGAGGAGCTGCCGTCGCCCGTCGGGCCGGCGCCCGACGGAAGGGGCCGGCTGATCGCGCCCGACGTCGAGGTCCAGCCCCCGGCCGCGCCGACGACCGAGGCGGTGCCCGCGGGCGGCGCGCCGAAGGAGACGAAGCGCGAGGCGGCGCCGACGGCCCCCGAACCGGCCCCGGAAGAACCTCCCGAGCTCCCGATCCCGATCCAGCGGCTCGTGCCGAAGCTGAAGCGCAGCGCGAAGCTGTTCGCGGAAGGCAAGAAGTACATCCCGAACTCGTCGAGCTCGCTCATCCGGGTCGCGTCGTACGACCCCGTCCCCCCGTTCATCAAGAAGGGCAAGGGCGCCCGGATCTGGGACGAGGACGACAACGAGTACCTCGACTTCAACCTGGGCTACGGCTGCCTCATCCACGGGCACGCGCCCGAGCCCCAGGTCAAGGCGCTCCAGGAGCAGGCCGAGCTCGGGATCCACTTCGCGGCGCCGACGGAGCTCGAGATCGAGGTCGCGAAGCTGTTCCACAAGCTCGTCCCGAACGCGGAGAAGGTCGCGTTCTGCTCGAACGGCTCGGACGCGACGATGAACGCGATCCGGATCGCGCGGGCCGTGACCGGGAAGGACGCGATCCTCAAGTTCGAGGGCCACTACCACGGACAGCACGACTACGCGCTGATCAGCGCGGAGGCGCCGCCGATCGTGGCGGGGCTCGACGAGTTCCCCCGACCGCTGCCGAACTCGGCCGGGATCCCGCCCGGGGTGACCGACTACGTGATGGTCGCCCAGTTCAACTCGATCACGTCGCTCGAGCGGATGGTGCGCCGCTACCGCGACCGGCTCGCCGCCGTGATCCTGGAGCCGATCATGGCGAACGCGGGCGTGATCCCGCCCGCGCCGGACTATCTCAAGCGGCTCGTCGAGATCGCGCACCAGAACGAGCTCCTCGTGATCTTCGACGAGGTGTTCACCGGGTTCCGGGTCGCGCCGGGCGGCGCCCAGCAGCTCTACGGGATCGAGCCGGACCTCTCGTGCTGGGCGAAGGCGCTCGGCGGCGGCGTGCCGATCTCGGCGGTCTCGGGGAAGACCGAGTACATGGAGCTCATCGCCCCCGGGCGGATCTCGTTCGGCGGCACCTACTTCGCGAACAACCTCTCGCTCGCCGGCGCCCTCGCGAACCTGAAGATGCTGCAGAAGGGCGGCCCCGAGCTCTACGAAAAGTTCGGTCGGCTCACCGAGCGGCTGCAGAACGGCATCGAGCAGGCGGCGCGCGACGCGAAGATCTCCGTGCTCGTCCAGTCGGTGAACGGGATGCTGCAGTTCTTCTTCACCCGGCGCAAGAAGATCGCGAACTATCGCGAATCGCTCCAGATCGACTGGAACCTGTTCCTCCGGCACCACCAGCTCCTCCTCGACAAGGGGATCTACATCCACCCCGACAACTACGAGCGCATCACCCTCTCGAGCGCCCACGGCGACAAGGAGATCGACCGGTTCGTGGCGACGATCGCCGAGACGTTCGGCGAACTGCGGACGCTGCCGCGCGACTACCAGCTGTAGCCGCCCCGCCGTCTACGGTGGGTTAATAGGCCAGACCTCCTCGCGGGGGCGGTACGCGGGCGGGCGAGGGCCCCGCCCCCAAGGATCGGGTGGGGATGGGCCGGACCCCGAGCGACCTCGCGATCTTCATCGGCAAGCGTCTCCTCCAGCTGATCCCCGTCCTCCTGGGCGTCATCCTGATCACGTTCCTGTTCACCCACATCGCCGTCGCCAATCCGTGCGCGGTCTGGCTCAAGGAGAAGCACGCGAGCAGCGCGGTCACGGCGAACTGCATGAACTACTTCGGGATCAACAAGCCGCTCGACGTCCAGTTCTTCACGTATCTCAACGGGCTCGTGCACGGCAACCTCGGCATCGATCCGAACACGAACCTCGCGGTCGCCTCCGAGATCGGCTCGGCGGTGCCGGCGACCCTCGAGCTCGTCCTGGCGGCGCTCGTCCTCATGGTCGTCGTCGGGATCCCGCTCGGGGTCATCGCGGCGAACAGCAACGGGCGGATCGCCGACCACCTCGTCCGGATCTTCTACCTCTCGGGCTGGGCGACCCCGACCTACCTCGCGGCCATCCTGCTCGCGGTCCTCGTCGGGCCCTCGCTCGGACTCCCCACCAAGGGCGACTACACCGGCCCCGTCCCGTTCCACCAGTACACGCACATGCTGGTGCTCGACGCGCTCCTCAACGGCAACCTGTCGGGCGCGGCGAACGCCTTCTCGCACCTCATCCTGCCCGCGGTCGCGCTCGCGTTCCTCAACATGGGGATCGCCGTCCGCATGACGCGGAGCTCGATGCTCGAGGTGCTCCCGCTCGACTACATCAAGACCGCCCGCATGAAGGGGCTCAGCGAGTTCCTCGTGCTGTACAAGCACGCGCTCCGCAATTCGCTCATCACGACCGTCACCGTCCTCGGGATCACCGCCGGGACCCTCCTCTCGGGCACGATCGTCATCGAGGAGGTGTTCCAGTGGCCGGGGATCGGCGCGTACGCCTACGCGGCGATCACGACGGCGAACTTCCCGGGCGCGATCGCGGTCGTGGTCGTCTTCGCGCTCGGGGTCGTGATCGCCAACTTCGCGGCCGACATCCTCTACGGGATCCTCGATCCCCGCGTCGAGTGGCGGTGATCGGTCACGGTCGATCCGTCCCCTCCGCCGCCCGAGGCCGGTACGCCGCCCGTGGCGCCCTCGCGGGCGCGCTCCGTGGCCCGCGGAGCCTGGGTCGTCCTGCGGGTCATGTGGGCGAACCCGCTCACCTTCGTGGGGTTCGTCCTCGTCGTGCTGCTCTGCGTGGGCGCGGTCCTCGTTGCGGGACTGCCGCCGTTCACGCACCTCCTCTTCGGACGATCGTACACCATCGTGCCGTACCCGCTGACGGCCGGCCAGTTCCCGCCGTTCTCGCCGCCGTCGCTCGCGCACCCCCTCGGGACCGACAACCTTGGCGTGGACATGCTGAGCCTCGTCCTGACCGCGCTGCCGCTCGACCTCGCGATCGGACTATCGATCACGTCCGTCGCGCTCCTCGTCGGGACCGGCCTCGGGCTTGTCGCCGGGTTCTGGGACACCCCCCGCACGTGGGGGGGCGCGCTCTCGGTCGTCATCCTGCGCCTCACGGACATCTTCCTCGCCTTTCCGAGCCTCATCCTCGCGCTCGCGATCGCCGTCTCCCTCGGCCGGGGCCTGCTGCCCACGTTCATCGCCATCACCGTGACGTGGTGGCCGTACTACGTGCGGGTCGTCCGCGGCGAGGTGCTGACCATCAAGCACCAGCCGTACGTCGCGGCGGCCCGGGCGGCGGGGCTCACCGAGCGGCGGATCCTGGGCCGGCACATCGTGCGGAACCTCATCGAGCCCCTCCTCGTCTACTTCACGCTCGACGTCGGCACGGTGATCGTCACGTTCTCCACGATCTCCTACATCGGGATCGCGCTCCCGCCGACCACTCCCGAGTGGGGCAGCATGATCGCCCTCTACGAGGCCTGCTGCTATCCGCCGTACTGGTGGACGATCGCCGCGCCCGGCCTCGCGATCTTCGTGACCGTGTTCGCCTTCAGTCTCCTCGGGGACGGACTGCGCGACCTCCTGGACCCGCGCAGCCGCAAGGCGCTCGTCGAGTCCCGGGCCGACTCGACGCTCCCACAGCGGTCGGGGACCGAGGCATGAGCGAGCCGATCCTGCGGATCGAGCACCTCTCGGTCGACTACCGGGTCGGCTCGGGGACGTACCACGCGCTGCGCGACGTCTCGATGGAGCTCGGCCGCGGGGAGGTCGTCGGGATCGTCGGCGAGACCGGGTGCGGCAAGAGCACCCTCGGGCACTCGATCCCCCGGCTGCTGCCCGAGCCGCCCGCCCGGGTCGTCTCGGGGTCGGTGACGTTCGAGGGCACCGACCTCCTCCGGGTCCCCAAGTGGAAGATGCCGATGGTGCGGGGCACCGGGATCGGGATGATCTTCCAGGAGCCGATCAACTCGCTCAACCCGGCCTACCGGGTCTTCAACCAGGTCGCGGAGTCGATCCGGACCCGGCGCCGGCGCGAGGCCGGCAAGGAGCCGTCGTTCCACGGCGGCGAACAGCCGTTCGACTACTCCGGTTCCCGGCCCCCGGGCGTCTCGGACAGCTGGCGCCGGCGCCTCTTGCCGTCGGTCCCCGACGCCGTCGAGGAGCGCGCCATCGAACGGGCCCCCGAGAGCCTGCGTGATGAGGTGATCGCCATCCTCGAGCTCGTGCGGATCAACGACCCGGAGACGATCCTCGGCCTCTTCCCGCACGAGCTCTCGGGCGGCATGCGCCAGCGCGTGATGATCGCGATGGCGTTGAGCGAGCGCCCCGCGCTCCTCATCGCCGACGAGCCGACGAGCGCGCTCGACGTGACCATCCAGGCGCAGGTCCTGACCCTGATGAAGGAGCTGATCGACGAGCTCCACACCGCGATCCTGTTCATCAGCCACGACCTGGGCGTCATCGCCGAGATCGCCGACCGGGTGGGGGTGATGTACGCGGGCGCCCTCGTCGAGATCGGCCCCGTCGACGAGATCTTCGCCGCGTCGCGCCACCCGTACACGCGCTCGTTGCTCCGCTCGGCCCCGGCCCAGTACAAGACCGAGGGCCCGCTGCCGGCGCTCGGGGGCTCGGTCCCGAACCTCTCGCGGCTCCCCAGCGGGTGCGCGTTCCGGCCCCGCTGCCCGATCGGGCGGGCCGAGTGCGAGGTCGCCGGGCCGCCCCTCGCAGCCGTCGGCGGGCGTCCCGATCACCGGTCCGCCTGCTTCTTCCCCGAGGAGGCGTCGCGCACGTGACCGGCGACGGCGCCCCCCTGCTCGAGCTCGACCGGGTCGTGAAGCACTTCCCGCTCACCCCGACCCTGGCCCAGTACCTGCGGCGTCGCGGCGGCCGTTCGGTGCATGCGGTCGACGGGGTCTCGCTCACGATCGCCCCGGGCGAGACGCTCGGACTGATCGGGGAGTCGGGCTCCGGCAAGACCACCCTCGGGTGGCTTGTCGCTCGGCTGCTCGAACCGACCGGCGGAGCGATCCGGTTCGCGGGGGTGGACGTGACCGCCCTCTCGGGGAAGGCGCTCCGCGCGTGGCGGCAGAACGTCCAGATCGTCTTCCAGGACCCGGTCGGCTCGCTCGACCCGCGCATGCGGGTCTGGCAGATCGTGAGCGAGCCGATCGAGGCCCAGGGCCGCCGGCCCCGGGTCGAGTTGCGCGCCCGCGTGGCCGAGCTGCTGCCGAAGGTCGGCCTCCCGCCGGACTGCCTCGACCAGTACCCGCACGAGTTCTCCGGCGGCGGGCGCCAGCGCCTGTCGCTGGCGCGCGCGCTCGGGGTGTCGCCCCGCCTCGTCGTGCTCGACGAGCCGACGAGCGCGCTCGATGTGTCGGTCCAGGCGCAGATCCTGAACCGCCTCGTGCGGCTCCAGCGCGAGGAGGGTCACTCGTACCTGCTCATCACCCACAACGTGGGCGCCGTCCGCTACGTCGCCGACCGGGTCGCGGTCATGTACCTCGGCCAGGTCGCGGAGACCGGGGACGTCCGCGCGGTCCTCGAGCGCCCGATCCACCCGTACACGAAGGCGCTCCTCGCCGCGAGCCCGGCGCCGGACCCGCGACGGCGCCGCCAGTTCTATCGGATCGGCGGGGACGTTCCGACGCTGATCGACCCGGCGCCGGGGTGCCGCTTCGCGGGCCGGTGCCCGTTCGTCGTCGATCGATGCCGCACGGAGGACCCCGTCCTGCGGGCGATCCCGGGGGCCGACGGACGGCTGGTCGCGTGCCACCGGGCCGAGGAGGTCGCCGACGTCGCCCCCGAGACGCTGTTGAGCTCGAGGCCTCCCGCCGCCCCGGCGCCGGCCTAGGACGCGTGCTCGGTGTTGTAGAACATCACGAACGGGAGCCCGCTGCCCATCGGGTTCGAGACGATGCCCGCGAGGTGGGTGTTGTAGACCGAGAACGCGTCCGGCACGGCGAGCCAGGCGTCGGTGTAGTTGTAGTACATCGCTGCCGTGATCTGGGCGTACGTGGCGTTCAGCGCGGTCGCGCTGTGCTCGCCGGCCCCGGCGAGCACCAGCCCGTCGACCGTGGCGTTCGCGAAGCCCGCCATGCACTGGTTCGCCGACCCGTAGCTGAGGGCGTCGTTCTGCGTCCAGTCGTCCGGCGAGATGTAGTCGGAGGTGTAGAACTCCTGGCCGATCGGGAACGGTCCCCCGTACGGGTTGGGGACCTCCTGGGCGCCGCACTCGCCCGTGTTCGGATCGATCGTCTGCAGGCTCGACGTGAGGGTGCCGACCGAACTGATGGGCACGATGTTGAGCGTGAGCCCGATGGCCGCAAGGTCCTGTTTCAGCAGCTCCGCGACGGCCGGCCAGTCGCCGTAGTTGAGGTACTCATAGTTGAGCGACCCCGAGTAGCCGCTCGGCCACGGGGAGCTCGCCATCTCCTGTTTCGCGAGCGTGAGGTTGAAGGCGTACGTCGGCAGGCTGTCCGGGTTGTAGTACGGGTATCCGGGCGGGACCGGACCGACCCACTGCTGGGCGTAGCCCTGGAACCCGAGCTGGATGATCTGCGAGTAGTTGATCGCGTGGACGACCGCCGCGCGGACCGAGAGGTTGTTGAACGGCGGAGTGCTCTGGTTCATGTACACCCACCACGAGCCGGACGTGGCCCCGTACACGGTCGGCTCGACGGTGACCGTGACGCACGGGGACGACTCGAGGTCCGAGATCTGCGCGGGACCGAGGTAGGCCAGCGAGCCCGCCGCAGCCGCCCCGTCCTTGAGGTCCTGGATGAGGACCCCGTTCGTGACCCCGAAGTTGAACTGGATCGAGGCCTGCGCGGGCTGGATGGCGTTGTTCCACGGCTCGGCCGCCGCGGCGGACTGGCCCCAGTAGTTGGGGTTGGGGGCCAGCGTGAGCGTGGTCGCGGTCGGGGACCAGGCCGAGGCCTGGGTGTACGGTCCCGTGCCGACCATGTTCTCGTTCATGTACGAGTTGAGCTGCTGGCCGACCCCTCCGTTGGCGTCCACGACGCGCCAATCGATCGCGCTCCCGATCGGCGACGCGATCGAGGCGAGCAGGTACGTGTAGGCGATGCCCGGGCCAAGATACCCGAAGCCCAGGTTGAGCTCGATCGTGCTGGCGTTGATCACCTGGAACGACTGGTTCCCCGCCTCCATGATGGCGATCTCGCTCGTCGTGGGCGCGGTGAAGTTGAAGGTGTTGAGCCAGGTCGTCATGTTCGCGATCATGTCGTTCGACTGCGTCGCGTTGTAGTTGTAGTCGCTGAGACCGGGGTACCAGAAGTTCTGGGCGAGGATGAACTGGGTCGCCTGGGTCATGAGCAGGCCGCGGTAGAGGCTGTACCACATCACGTAGGCATTCACCGGGTCGCCGTTCGAGAACTGGATCCCGGAGCGGAGCGTGAAGTTGTAGTGGAACCCGTCGGGTGAGACCGTCCAGTTCTTCGCCAGCACGGGCACGAAGTTCGTGTAGCTCGAGCCGTTGTACGCGACGAGGGTCTGGTAGACCTGCTGTACGGCGCCCCAGCCGGGGGTGGTGAAGGTCGTCGACGGGTCGAGATAGTCGGGCGACTCGGGCTGGTCCATCACGAGCGGGTTCGTGGACTGGAGACTGCACGAGCTCGACTTCTGGGCCTCGTAGTAGTAGATCCCGACCCCGGAGACGATCAGGACCGCGACGATCACCAGGACGATGACATTCCGCCACTTCGGGTTCATGACGCCGGCCCCCCGCGAGGCTGCGGCGAGGACGGCGCCGACCTAGATATACCCTGCGAAGGCGACGCACGGGGGGCCGCCGGCCGCCGGGAGAGGCACCGTCTTTACCGCTCCCGCGTTCGTCGCCCCGGAGGCGGGCGCGATGGACCGGACGATGCTCATCGACGGCGACTGGGTGGCGGCCGACGGCGGGGCGACCACGGAGGTGGTGAGCCCGTACGACGGGAGCTCGCTCGGGACCGTGCCGAAGGCGTCCCGCGAGGACGCCCGGCGGGCGATCGACGCGGCGCGCGCGGCGTTCGACCAGGGGCCCTGGCCCCGGCTGCCGCCCCGGGCGCGCGGCGAAGTGTTCCTGAAGGCCGCTCAGTTGTTGACCCAGCGGCTGGCCGACCTCGCGGAGCTCGAGAGTCGCAACCAGGGCAAGACGATCAAGCAGGCCGCGGACGCCGACCTGCCGTTCTCGATCGACAACCTCGTCTTCTACGCCGGCGCGGGCCGGACGCTCGATGCGAAGAGCCCGGGGGAGTTCACCGGGGACGGCACGACGATCTTCCGGCGCGAGCCGGTCGGCGTCGTCGGGTCGATCACCCCGTGGAACTACCCGTTCATGATGGCCGTCTGGAAGGTCGCACCGGCGCTCGTCACGGGCAACACGGTGGTCCTGAAGCCCGCGAGCTGGACCCCGTTGAGCTCCCTCGAGCTCGGTCGCGCGTTCCAGGACGCGGGCCTCCCCGACGGCGCGCTCAACGTCATCACCGGTCCCGGCGGCGAGGTCGGCGAGGAGTTGTGCCGCAACCCGAAGGTCGACCTGGTGAGCCTCACGGGCGACACGGCGACCGGCCGGAAGATCATGGAGCAGTCGAGCAGCACGGTGAAGCGGGTGCAGCTGGAGCTCGGCGGCAAGGCGCCGTTCGTCGTCTTCGAGGACGCCGACCTCGCCGCCGCGGTCGAGGGGGCGATCGTCGCCGGCTTCGTGAACGGCGGCCAGGACTGCACGGCGGCGACCCGGCTCATCGTGCACCGGTCCCTCCGGCCCCGGTTCGAGCAGCATCTCCTGGAGCGGATCCGGGCGATCCGGGTCGGCGATCCGCTCTCCCGTCAGACCGATCTCGGCCCGCTCGTGAGCCGGGCCCATCAAGCGCGCGTGCTCGCGTTCGTCGAGCAGGGGAAGGCGGAAGGCGCGAAGCTCGCGATCGGGGGCACCGACGCGCGCGAGGCGCACCCGCACGGCGCCTTCGTCGTCCCGACCGTCTTCGGCGACGTCGCTCCGGACATGGCGATCGCCCAGCAGGAGGTGTTCGGCCCCGTGCTCGACGTCCTCGAGTTCTCCACGTTCGACGAGGCGATCGGCATCGCGAACGGCGTCGCCTACGGGCTCGCGGGGAGCGTCTGGACGAAGGACCTGCGCACCGCGATCCGGGCGGCCCACGCCCTGCGCTTCGGCGACGTCTGGATCAACGACCACCTCCCGCTCGGCTCGGAGACCCCGCACGGCGGCTTCAAGCAGTCCGGGTTCGGCAAGGACCTGGGTTCCGACTCGTTGCTCGACTATACCGTGCTGAAGAACATCTACGTCGACCTGACGGGCCAGGCGCGCAAGAGCTGGCACTACACGGTCTACGGCGATCCGGCCTAGAGGGTCCCCGCATGCTCGAAGGGCTCCCGGCCGGCGGCAAGGGCGCGCTGCTCATCGGAGGCTCCTGGCGCCCGCCGAGTTCCGGTCGCTACGCGCCGGTCGTGGACCCGTCGACGGGACGGCCGATCGGCGAAGCGCCGATCGCGACCGTCGAGGAGGCCCGCGCCGCCGTCGACGCGGCGGCGGACGCCGAGGAGGCGTGGGCGCACGTGCCCGGCCACGAACGGGCGCGGCTCCTCCGGGCGACCGCGGAGCGCCTGCAAGGGGACCGGGAGACGATGGCCCGGCTGATCGCCTCCGAGGTCGGCAAGCCGATCGCCGACGCGCGGGTCGAGGCGGACCGCGCGGTCGGGGTCTTCGAGCTCGCCGCGGAGGAGATCCGCCAGCTGGGCGGCGAGAGCTACCCGGCCGACGCGTTCGAGCGTCCGGCCGGCAACGAGCGGCGGTTCCTGTTCTCCGTCCGGGACCCGATCGGGGTCGTGGTCGCGATCGGCCCGTTCAACTTCCCGCTCAACCTGCTCTGCCACAAGGTGGCGCCCGCGCTCGCCGCCGGCAACCCGGTCGTGGCGAAGCCGACGAGCGCGGCCCCGTTCACGGCCCTCCGCCTCGCGGAGCACTTGGTCGCGGCCGGGGTGCCGCCGGGCGTCGTCAACGTGGTCGTCGGTCCCGGCGGCTCGGTCGGGAACGCCCTCATCGAGCATCCGCGCACCCGCCTCATCACGTTCACCGGCTCCACCGAGGTGGGGAAGGGGATCGCCGAGCGGGCCGGGCGGCACGCCAAGCGCGTGATCCTCGAGATGGGCGGGCTCGACCCGTTCGTGGTCCTCGAGGACGCTCCGCTCGACGTCGCGGTCGCCGCCGCCGCGCGCGGCGTCTTCTCCTACTCCGGCCAGGTCTGCACCGCCTCGAAGCGGTTCTTGGTCGCCGAGCCGATCGCCGAGCGGTTCGCGCACCTCCTCGCGGAGCGCGCCCGGGCGCTCAAGCTGGGCCCCGCGCTCGACGAAGCGACCGAGGTGGGGCCGCTCATCGACGGCGCCGCCGTCGAACGGATGGAGCGGCTCGTGGAGGACGCCGAGCACCGCGACGCGAAGCTGCTCGCCGGCGGCCACCGGCCCGCGGGCCGGTCCGAGGGGACGTTCTTCGAGCCGACGGTCTTGGACGCCGTCCCCGAGGACGCCCGGGTCGTCCGGGAAGAGCCGTTCGGGCCGATCGCTCCGGTCGTCCGGTTCGGGGACCTCGGGGACGCGGTCCGCCTCGCGAACGGGACGCCGTACGGCCTCCAGGCCGCGGTGTTCACCCGCGACCTCGCCCGCGGCTTCCGTTTGGCGAAGGAGATCCGGGCCGGGGGCGTGCACCTCAACGATCCCACGAACCTCCGCTGGGACGCGCTGCCGTTCGGCGGCGTCCGGGAGAGCGGCCTCGGCCGCGAAGGGCTCCGCTACGCGATGCAGGAGATGACCGAGGTGAAGCTGATCTCGGTCAACTTCGCGGGCGCCTAGCCCGGCTCAGTCGGGGAACGTGCGCCCGGGGACGGGCGGGGGCCGCGGCTCGGGCGGACTGGGCACGCTCGGCACCGTCGGCCGGCCCCGCGGGGCGCGCCCGGCGATCGGCGGACGGACCCGGGGCGCGGGGCCGGCCTCGAGGCTCTCGAGCGCGTCCTCGTAGGCGACGAGCCCCCGCTCGAGGAGCTCGTCCTCGATTGTGAGCGGCGCCATGAACCGCAGCACCTGGTCCCACGCCCCGCTCGTGTGCATCAGGACGCCGCGGGAGAAGAGGGCGGCGCGCATCGCCTTCGCGCGGTCGCCCCACGCCTCGCGGGTCGAGCGCCGGCGCACGAACTCCGTGCCGATCATGAACCCGAGCCCGCGGACATCCCCGAGCGCGGCGTGCCGCTCGGCCATCGCCCGGAACCGCTCGACCGTCCGGGCGCCCCGCGTCCGGGCCCGGTCGAGGAGGTCCCCTTCCTTGAGCACCCGAAGGACTTCGGTGCCGGCCGCGAGCGCGAGGGGGTTCGCCCGGAACGTCCCGAGGTGGAACCCCCGGGGGAGCTCCTTCACGAGGTCGGCGCGGTACGCGACCAGCGAGAGCGGCAACCCGCCGCCGATCGACTTCGCGATGCAGAGGACGTCGGGGGTCACGCCGCCGTGCTCGACGGCCCACATCTTCCCCGTCCGTCCGAGCCCGGACTGGACCTCGTCGGCGATGAGCAGCACGCCGTGGCGGTCGCAGAACTCCCGGAGCGACGGCAGGAAGTCGGGGGGCGGTACCACGTACCCGCCCTCCCCCAGCACGGGTTCCACGACGATCGAGGAGATCGCATCGACCCCCGAATGGGGGTCGTTCACGAGGTGCTCCAGGTACGCGATCGTTCCGGCCGACCCCTGGTCGGCCCCGAGCACCGGGCGGTACGGATCCGGATACGGCACGCGGATGACGGTGCCCCCGCGGAACGAGCTCGTGGCCCGGTAGCGTCGACCGCTCGTGAGGTTGACCACGCCGCCGTGGACCCCGTGGTAGGCGCCCGAGAACGCGACCGTCCCCTGGGCCTTCTGCGCGAAGTCCGCGAGGTTCACGGCGGTCTCGACCGCGTCGCCGCCCGTGACAGTGAACAGGACCCGGGCGTGGTTCCGCAGCGAACCGGGCAGGCTCCCCTCGAGCTCCTTCAGGAAGGCGATCCGGGCCTCGGTGGGGAGCTCGAGCGCGTGCCAGATCGCGTCCGCCTGGCGGTGGAGCGCCGCCGTGACGCGCGGGTGGCGATGGCCCAGGTTGAGGACGCAGATCCCCGCGACCCAGTCGATGAACCGGTTCCCGTCGACGTCCTCGATCGTCGAGCCCTTCCCGATCCGGGGGGCCATCGGGAAGTAGTGGGGGTAGCCCACCGCGTCGGTCTCCCAGCGCCCCTGGTCGCCGAGCAGCTCGCGGGACTTGGGGCCGGGAGGCGGCGCCACGATGCGGGGCGCGTCCGAGAAGCTCAGCCACTCGGAGCGGTCGGTCACGGTCGCCTCCCGACGGCCGGAGACCCCGTCTCCATAAAGGGTTGCGAACCGACCCCGTCCCGGGGGTAGGGACCCGGGGCACTCCCCGGAGTCGCCGGCCGCTCCGCGCCCGGCGCGACGGGTCGACCTCGCGCGGCCGGAGTCCCTGGTCGCCCCCGAGGGAGGCGCCCGAACCGACGGTCTCGGGTCCCCCCGGGCGACACCGCTAAGGGCGTGGACCCCTCCCGCCGTCGGCGATCGCCACGTCGAGCTCTCCGACCCGCGTCGACTGCCACCTGCATCTCAGCCGCTGGTGGCCCGACCTCCCAACCAACTCCTACGGGCGCGAGATCGACTACTCGGTCCGGGGGCTCCTGCGCGAGCTGGCCGCGAGCCGGGTCGAGGCCGGCCTCGTGATCCAGCTGCACGAGACCCCGTCCCCGGAGGAGGCGATCGCGGAAGGACGGGCGACCCTGGCCGAGAGCGGCGGGCGTCTGCGGCCCGTGGTGACCGTCGATCCGACCCGAGGGCCCGCCGCGGTGCAGGCGACGATCGACCGTTGGGAATCGGAGCGGGATCTTGCGGCCGTGAAGCTGTTTCCCGGGTACCTCCCGTTCTTCCCGCACGACCCCCGGCTCGCGCCGGTGTACGAGTTCGCCCACCGCCGGAGGGTCCCGGTGATGATCCATCAGGGCGACACGCTGGACCGGAACGGGCTCGTCAAGTTCGCGCGTCCGATCGAGGTCGACGAGGTGGCGGTCCGCTACCCGGACGTCCGGTTCGTCCTCTGCCACTTCGGCAACCCCTGGATGGAGGAGGCGGCGGAGCTCGTCTACAAGAACGAGAACGTGTACGCCGACACTTCCGGGCTGCTGGCCCCGCCGACGGCCCACTACTTCGCGAAGATGATCGAGCGGTGCCGGCACCGGCTGTTCAATGCGATCGTGACCGTCGGCTCCCCCGAGCGGATCCTGTACGGTTCGGACTGGCCGCTCGAGTCGATCGCGACGGCGGTCGACCTGATCGAGGGCCTCGATCTGCCCCGGGCGGACCGGGACGCGATCCTCGGCGGGAACGCGCGCCGACTGTTCCGGCTCGGGGACCCGTCATAACCCCGGTCGCGCTCAGGGACCCGGCAGACCGATGGACGGGGAGGAGATCCGCCGGATCGTCCGGGAGACGAACTACGTCACCTGGCGTCGTCAGGGCGGCTGGGACCCCCTCGTGGTCACCCGCGCCGAAGGCTCGAAGTTCTGGGACGCGGCCGGGAAGGAGTACCTCGACCTCTCGTCGCAGCTCATCGCCACGAACCTGGGGCATGCGAACCCAGCGGTCGTGGCGGCGATCGCCGACCAGGCCCGCGTCCTCTCCTACGCGGTCCCGGGCTTCGCGACCGAGCCCCGGGCCCGGTTGAGTCAGGCGTTGCTCGAGGTGCTCCCGCCCGGGCTCAACCGGTTCTTCTTCAGCACCTCCGGGACCGAGGCGAACGAGGCCGCGCTCAAGATCGCGCGCGTCGCGACGGGGCGGACCAAGGTCGTGAGCCGGCACCGGTCGTACCACGGCGCCACCGCGGCGTCGATCTCCGTTACCGGCGACCTGCGACGGCGGCCGATCGAGAAGGTCCAGCGGGTCCCCGGGACGGTCTTCGCTCCGGACTGCTACTGCTACCGCTGCCCGTTCGGCCTCACCTACCCCTCGTGCCACGTCGAGTGCGCCGAGTACGTCGACCGGCAGATCGAGCGGGAAGGGGACGTCGCGGCGATGATCGTCGAGCCGGTCGTCGGCACGAACGGCGTGATCGTGCCGGTCCCGGAGTACCTGCCCCGGATCCGGGCGATCACGAAGAAGCACGACGTGCTGCTGATCGCCGACGAGGTGATGACCGGCTGGGGCCGCATCGGCGAGTGGTTCGCGGTCGACCGATGGGGGGTCGAGCCCGACCTCCTCACCACCGCGAAGGGGATCACCGGCGCCCACATCCCGCTCGGCCTCACGGCGACGACCGCCGCGGTCCACGACTCGTTCAAGGAGCGGTACTTTCCCCACGGGCACACCTACGAGGCCCATCCGCTCACGCTCGCGCCCGCCGTCGCGGCGATCGGGGAGTACCGACGCCTCGGCCTGCTCGAGAAGTCCCGGAAGGACGGAGCGTACCTCCTCGAACGCCTCCAGGAGATGCAGGGGCGGCACCGGTCCGTCGGCGAGGTCCGGGGCGTGGGCCTCTTTGCGGCGGTCGAGCTCGTGAAGGACCGGACCACCAAGGAACCGTTCAACACCGAGGACGACAAGCTGGCGGGCCGCCCGCTCGTCGTCGACCAGGTCACGGCCGCGATGATGAAGGAGGGCGTCTACTGCCTCGGGTGGGTCTCGCACCTTCTGGTCGCGCCGCCGCTGATCGTCACCCGGGACGAGCTCGACCACGGCCTCGAGGTCCTCGATCGGGCGCTCTCGATCGCCGACGGGCTCGCCCGACCGGCGGGTTGAGCTCGGCCGGTCGCTCAGAACCAGCGGGCCGTCACGACCTTCTTGCGGGTGTAGAAGTCGATCGCGTCGCGTCCGGTCGCATGGAGGTCGCCGTAGAACGACCCCTTCCAGCCGACGAACGGGAAGTACGCCGGCGGCGCGGGGACCCCGAGGTTGACCCCGACCATGCCGGCCTCGATCCGGTGCACGAACTCCCGGGCCGACCGGCCGTCCTTCGTGAAGATCGCCGCCGCGTTGCCGAAGCGGGAGCGGTTCGCGACCTCGATCGCCTCGTCGAGGGAGGCGACCCGAACGACCGAGAGCACCGGGCCGAAGATCTCCTCCTGGGCGATCGTCATCTCCGGGGTCACCCGGTCGAACAAGACCGGCGGGACGTAGAACCCGTCCGATCCCGGCGGTGCGGGGCCGCGGGCGACGACCGTCGCGCCCAGGGCCTCGCCCTCGGCGATCCAGCGGAGGACGCGTTCCCGGTGGTCGGCCCGGATCACCGGTCCCACGTGGGTGCGGGCGTCGCCCGCCGGCCCCGTGACCAGCGCCCGGACCGCGTCGGCGAGGCGTCCCACCAAGACGTCGGCCCCGGGCTCGACGGCCACGACCACGCTCCCGGCCAGACAGCGCTCGCCGGATTGGCCGAAGGCGCTCGAGACGATCGCCGGCACGGACCGGTCGAGGTCGGCGTCGGGCAGGACGACGAGGTGGTTCTTCGCCCCCGCGAGCGCCTGGACGCGCTTTCCGTGCGCGGCGGCCGTCGCGTACACGTGGTGCGCGGTGGAGGCCGAGCCGACGAACGACACCGCGTCCACGCCCGGGTGGGTGAGGAGCGCGTCGACCGCGACCGCATCGCCGTGGACCAGATTGAACGAGCCGGCCGGGAACCCGGCCTCCTCGATCCAACGCGCCAGCAGGGTTGCGGAGAGGGGCACCCGCTCGGACGGCTTCAGGACGAACGTGTTCCCGCAGACGAGGGCGAGCGGGGCCATCCAGAGCGGGATCATGACCGGAAAGTTGAACGGCGTGATCCCCGCGACCACGCCGACCGGTTGCCGCAGGAGCGTGGAGTCGACGCCGGGCGAGACGTCCTCGAGGAACGAGCCCTGCATCGTCGTCGGCGCCGACGCCGCGAACTCCGTCGCCTCGAGCCCGCGCCGCACGGAGCCCCGGGCCTCCTCGAGCGTCTTCCCGTTCTCCCGCACGACCGATCGCGCGAGCTCGTCCGCCCGCCGTTCGAGCAGGCCCCGGAGCGCGAGGACCCGGCGCGCCCGCTCGGCCACCGGGACCTCGCGCCACCCCGGGAACGCGCGACGGGCGGCCCGCACGGCCGCGTCGACGTCGGCGGCGGACGAGCGGGGCACCCGGGCGATCACGGAGCCGTCCGAGGGGTCGGGAACGTCCAGCGCCTGGCTCGCGGCCGCGGGCACCCAACGCCCGTCGACGAAATTCTCGAGGACCGCTCGGTCGCCCATCGGAGGGATCCCACCGGGCGAGCACGCCGGGGACTTCAGCCTCGCGGCCCCCTCCGGCGATTGACGACCGCTCCGGCCCGGGCGGCCTTTTAGTAGGCGGCCCCGCTCCGCGGCCCGTCCCCGGTGCGGGGAGGCCGTCGATGGATCCGAGGTTCGAGGCGGCGTTCGCGGAGTACCGGCAGCGGACCCCGCGCTCGCACGCGCTGTGGGAGCACGCCCGGCACCGGACCCCCCTCGGCGTCCACTCCAACTACCGGTACCTCGATCCGTACCCGTTCTACGTCCACCGCGCGAGCGGCGTGACGCTCTGGGACGCGGACGAGAACGACTACCTCGACTTCAACATGGGATTCGGCTCGCTCCAGAGCGGGCACGCCCACCCGAAGCTCGTCGAGGCGCTGTCGAACCAACTCCGCGACGGGAGCGTGTACGGCTACGAGTGGGAGCGCACCCCCGAGGTCGCGGACCGCCTGTGTCGGCGCTACGGGATGGACCAGATCCGGTTCAGCACGACCGGGCTCGAGGCCACGCACCACGCGATCCGGTTCGCCCGGGCCCACACCCAGAAGCGCTACGTCCTCAAGTTCGAAGGCTGCTACCACGGCTCCCACGACACCCTGCTGGTCGGGGTGAAGCCCCGGGCGCAGGTCGCGGGCGCGGCCGAGCACCCGAACTCCGCCCCCGCCTCTCCCGGCCTCCTGCCGGACCTCACGGAGCACACGCTCGTCGCCCCGTTCAACGACCTCGAAGCGACGCGGAAGATCGTCGCCGAGCATCGGGACGACCTCGCGGCGATCATCGCCGAGCCGATCCCGATGAACATGGGTTTCGTGATCCCGGACGAGGGGTTCTTTCCGGGACTGCGCGAGCTGTGCGACGAGCGCGGGGCCCTGCTGATCTACGACGAGATCAAGACCGGCGCCAAGTACCCCCACGGCGCCTCGGAGCGGGTCGGCGCCCGGCCGGATCTGATCACCCTCGGGAAGTCCATTGCCTGCGGCGTGCCGCTCTCGGCGATCGCCGCCCGCCCGGGGATCCTCGACGAGGTCGGCCCCCGGAAGGTGGCCCATGCCGGGACGTATAACTCGAACCCGCTCGCGATGACCGCCTGCCTCGCCTCCCTCGACCACATCCTGACCGAGGAGAACCTCGAGCGGTCGGCCGGCCTTAACCACCGGCTGTCCAAGGGCTACGCGGAGGTCTTCGACGACGCCGGGGTCACGGCCCACGTCTCGTCCGACGGGGTCTCGGGGACGGTCTACTTCGCCGACCACCCGATCCGGAACTGGCGCGACTTCCTGACCGTCGACGGCGACCGGTCGATGCTGTACTACTACCTGTGCCTCAACCGCGGCCTGATCCCATCGGGGACCGGTCCGGACGAGCAGTGGACGCTCTCGGTGCTGCATACGGGGGCCGATGTCGACCGGCACATCGAGATCCTGAGCCTGGTCGCGGACCGATTGTCCGGCCGCCCCCAGGCCGGCGAGATCGAAGAGTCGGTCTAACGCCGACGGACCGTCCTTCCGCCCCTACCGTTGCGACCCCTCGGGGGGCGCGAAGACGACGAGCAGCACGAGCTCCTCTTCGATGCCGTGGAATCGGTGGGGACGGTGGGCGGGGACGAACAGTACGTCGCCGGCCCGGGTCGGCGCGTCGGTGCCGGCCGAGCGGAACGTCCCGCGACCTCGCAGCACGTAGTAGACCTCGTCCTCGCTGTGCGGATGCTGGGTGTCCTCGCCACCGGCCGGGAGCACGTAGAGGCCCAGGCTCATCGTGGGCACCCGAAGGAACTCGAGGTACCCCTGGGGCGAGGCCCGGGCGCGTTCGATGAGCGCGTCGTCGATCGGAGTCATCGAGCGGTCGGCCACCGCCCGGGCCCACTTGAGGGGGAGGGTGTCGAGCCTCCGGCGGGCCCCGGCGTGGGGGGTGCGTCGAGAGGCTCCGCACTCGTTTTCCGCATTTCCGGATTGCCCGAGGCGCTCCCATGGGCGAACCGGTCGTGATCGGGCGCGATGTCTGGAAGGTCTACGGCACCGGCGACACCGCGGTCGCGGCGCTCCGCGGGATCAACCTGGAGATCCAGCGGGGCGAGATCCTCGCCGTGATGGGGCCGTCGGGCAGCGGCAAGACGACCTTCCTGAACTGCATGAGCGGGCTCGACGACATCTCCCGCGGCGAAGTGCTGGTCGAGGGGACCAACATCCACACGATGACGGACTCGAAGAAGAGCGAGTACCGCGCGCGGCGGACCGGGTTCGTCTTCCAATCGTACAATCTCCTCCCGATCCTCACCGCCGAAGAGAACGTCGAGATGCCCCTTCTCATCGGCGGCAAGACCGCGAAGGAGGCCCGGGTCGCGGCGCAGGACATCCTCACCCAGATGGGGCTCGGCGAACGGCTCCACCATCGCCCGTCGGAGCTCTCGGGCGGGCAGCAGCAGCGCGTGTCGCTGGCGCGGGCGCTGGTCGCTCGGCCGGCGATCGTCTGGGCCGACGAGCCGACCGGTAACCTCGACGCCGAGGGCGCGAGCGAGGTCATCGCCCTGCTGCGCGACCTCAACCGACGGTTCCAGCAGACGATGGTCGTCGTGACGCACGACGCGGACGTGGCGAAGGCGTGCGACCGGACCCTCAAGATGCGCGACGGCCAGTTCGTGAACTGACCCCGAGGAGTCGACCGTGGCGAACGCGCTCGTCGGACTGCTCGTCCTGATCCTCTTCGTCGTCGCGCTCGTCACGATCTACCTCGGCTTTCGCCACCGGCTCGCGTTCCGGATCGCGATCCGGAACGTACGCCGCGGGCGAGCCCGGACCGCGTTGCTGATCGCCGGGCTCCTGGTCGGCACCACGATCATCTCGGGGAGCCTGATCGTCGGCGACACCGTCCAGACCCTCACGTACCACTACGTCTACCTCGGCGCGGGGTACGTCGACGAGTCGATCGCCGCCCGCTCCGCCACGGGCGGGGCCGCGTACTACCCCTACTCGGTGTACGACGACGTCGTCAATCTGACCGCCGGTTCCTCGCAGATCGCCGGCATCACGCCGATGATCGTGGACGCCGCGTCGGTGTACGATCGATCGAGCGGGGTCCCCGAGACGGACCTCAATCTGATCGGAGTGAACGGGAATCAGAGCACCCACCTGGGCGCGTTCGTGGCCGACAACGGCACGACGATCGCGGGGCCCGCCCCCGGCTCCGTGCTGCTCGACGACCAGGCCGCGAGCGCGCTCAACGCGAGCGCCGGCGACTCGGTGATCGTCTACGGGATCTCTTCGGCCCCGCTCGTGGTCCAGGCGGTCGTCCAGGACAACGTGCGCGGGGCGTTCATCACCGCGGGGCTCACTCCGGGGAACGTCTTCGTCACGTTGTCGACCGTGCAGGCGATCGAGAACCAGACCGGCAACATCAACTACATCGCGGTCACCAACACGGGCTCGCAGGTCGCCGGCGCGACCGCCTCCTCGTCGGTGAGCGCCTACCTCAACGCGACGCTCGCGAGCGTCCTCTCAGCCCACGACCTCGTCGTCAACACCCCGCTCCAGAACGCGCTCAACGCCGAGACCGCGTCGAGCACGGGGCTCGAGACGCTCTTCCTCGTCCTGGGACTGTTCTCGATCGTCGCCGGGGCGATGCTGATCGTCGGCATCTTCGTGATGCTCGCGGAGGAGCGCAAGGGCGAGATGGGGATGCTCCGCGCGATCGGGATGCGTCGTCGGGAGCTCGTGTACACGTACTTCTTCGAAGGGGTGGTCTACTCGGCCGGGAGCGCCCTCGCCGGCACCTTCCTGGGCGTCGGGGTCGGGTACTTCCTGATCTACCTGGTCGGCGCGGTCCTGGGGAACGACGGGATCTCGCGGACCGCGATCCTCGACTCGTTCACGGTCACCGGCCAGAGCCTGGTCATCGCCTACGTCGCGGGCTTCCTGCTCACGCTCGTCACCGTCATCGTGGCCTGCCGCCGGGCGAGCAATCTCAACATCGTGCGGGCGATCCGGGACGTCCCCGAACCGCCGCCCCCCGTGCGGACGTACACGTTCCTCGCGTACCTCGGCGCGGTCTGCCTCGTGCTCGGCTCGCTCCTCTTCGTCACGACGGCCCGGGGGACCGGCGACCTCTCCTACCCGATCATCGGCGGGGCGCTCGCGATCCTCGGCCTGGGCCTCATCGCGGCCCGGCTCGTGAAGAACCGCTATGCGTTCACCGGCACCGGGCTCGCCCTGGTCGTATGGACCGGCTACGAACCGCTCCACACGTACCTCTTCGGCACCGCCCACTCGAGCTCGCTGTTCAACCTGTTCGTCGTCGGGATCCTGCTGGTCGGCGGGGCCCTCCTGGTCCTCCTGTTCAACGCCGACCCGCTGGTGAAGGTCCTGCGCCGGATCCTCGGCACGCGGGCGGACTCGAGCGCCGTCGTCCGGGTGGGGCTCGACTACCCGACCCGGCAGCCCGGTCGTACCGCGATCGGGCTCACGATCTTCGCGCTGGTCGTCTTCACGATGATCGCGACCGCGGCGGCGGGCACGACGCTCGAGGGCAGCCTCAACGACGCGGTCGCGGCCCAGGCCGGAGGCTACGCGTTCTTCGGGGTCTCCCAGACCCCGCTGCCGCACCTGTGGACCGAGATCTCCTCGAACCAGACGCTCGCCCCGCTGTTCGCGAGCGCCGCCCCCCTCGTGGCCGGGGCCGTGCGGGTCGCCGTGCCCGGGTACTCCTCCACCAAACCGTACACCGACTCGATCTTCGCCCCACCGGCGAACGAGACCGGCCCCGCGAGCTTCGTGGCGACGAACCAGTTCCCGTTCGAGTCGACGCTCCATGGGATCAGCGCGGCGGCCGCATTCCAAGAGCTGTCGACCAACGCCTCGGTGGCCATCGTGGACGGCAGTTACGCGCAGATCGCGAGCGCCTTCTCGACGGGGGCGGCCAACCACCCGGAGCTCGCGGTCGGCACCCAGATCCGGCTCACGACCCCCGCCGGCGCGCACTCCACCAACGTGACCGTGATCGGGATCCTCACGGAGTCGATCGTCGGCGGCGTGTTCGTGAACCCCAACACCGCGGCCGCGATGGGCTACGTCAACCAGACGGCGTACTTCCTCTCCGTCGCCCCGGGCGTCTCCACCGACTACGCCGCGCAGCAGGCGAAGAAGGCGTTCTTCCCGGCCGGCCTCGTGCTCTACGATCTCCGCGGGCTCCTCGCCACCTCGATCAGCACGACGGAGGGGTTCATCGGGATCCTCGAGGTGTTCGTCGGCCTCGGCCTCGCGGTCGGCATCGCCGCGATGGGGATCTTCGCCCTGCGGGCCGTGGCCGAGCGCCGCCGGGAGATCGGCATGCTCCGGGCGACCGGGTTCACCCAGGGGATGGTCCTCCGGTCCCTGGTCCTCGAGTACTCGTTCGTGACCCTGACCGGCATCGCGATCGGGGTGGGGCTCGGGCTCCTCGTGATCTACAACGTCTCCGTCAGCGCGGAAGCCGCCAGCAACGGCCTCCAGTCGTTCGTGGCCCCGTGGGCCACGGTGATCGAGGTCGCGGTGATCGCGTACCTGCTGGTGTTGGCCGCGATCGCGGCCCCGTCCCTGCGGGCGGCGCGCCTCCCGCCGGCGGAAGCCGTCCGGACCTCCGAGTGAGCCGGCCCTCCCGCGCGCGGCCCGTCCCCGGGCCCATGCCCGGCGATCGGCGCAGCCCGGGCGTGACCGGCCCCAGGCCTCCGGGCGAACGGGGGGGCCCGGCCGATCCGGGCCGGGGGATGCTCCCGGCAGGATTCGCACCCGGGTTCGGGGGTCCCACGGATCGCGTTACTCCGGACCCGCGGGTACGGGCTCGTCGACCCACCGGGCCTCGAGGTGCCCCGCGGGATCCCACGCCAGCAAGATCCCCTCCAGGAATCCAATCCGGGGCCTGGTCTCGGCCCGGGTTCCAAAGAGCACCTCGCGCATCGCGAAGACATACACATCGTGCGTGACCGCGATCTGCAGCGAGGACGCGGGGTTCTGCTCCGACTTGAGACGGAGTCGTTCAACGAGGTCGGAGACGGCTTCCTCTATCGGCACCAAAACCGTCGGGGGAATCTCGCCCTTGAGCCACGCGTCGTAAAAATCCTCCCCCAGCTTCTCTCGCCACTGATCTCGCAACGCCAGGTCCCGCGCGTAGAACGTGGCGAGACCGAGAGCCGGATCCACGCCCTCGATCGCGACGTGAGCCTTGGGATGGGCTTGCCGAAACCCCGCGGCGATCTCCTCCGCGGTATGTCGGGTTCGTTCGATTCGGGTGTGCGTCAGGAACAGGTTCGTGAACGCCGGGAGTCGCGTTCCGAAGTCCCGGGCGTCGACCCGGCCCTGCGGGGTCAGGAGCCACCGATCTTCCGGAGTAGGTCGACCGTCGACGACGGACCCGTGCTCTCGGGCGGAATGCCGGACCAAGAGCGCTACGCGAGCGTGAAGCGGGAGATCGCGCAGGATTCGAAGGGTGGCGTCTCCCTTCGTTTCCGACGCTTCGGGAGGGTCCCGGGGGCGCTTCACCGTGGGGGATGCTCCCGGCGGGATTTGAACCCGCGTTGGAGGGTGTCCTCGGCGCGGGACTCCGCGCCTCGAAGGCCCTCTATCCTTGACCGGACTAGACTACGGGAGCAGGGCGCCCACCGGCGGGCGCGGATGCGGCGGTCCGGGTAAAGAGCTTTCGCGCGACGCGCGCCCCTACGGCAGCACCCGTCCGCTGGGGGCGCGGTGCGCGAGCGCCGGGAAGTACTCGGTGCGCCGCTCGCCGGTGATCGCGTAGATCGCCTTCTCCGCGACCTTGCAGGCGTTGTCGGCGACGCGTTCCAGGTGCCGGGCGACCAGGATGTCGCGGGCGAGCCGCTCCGCGGTGAGGCCCCCGCCCGCGGTCAGGAGCTCGATGACCCGGCCCGTCACCTGCTGGTTGAGCGCATCCACGTCGTCGTCGAGGGCGAAGACCGCCTTCGCGAGGTCCGCGTCGTTCCGCGAGAACGCCTCGATCGCCTGGCGGACCATCGCCCGGGCCTTCACGTCCATGTCGGAGAGGAGCTGGTCGGGTCCGTGGTCCATCGTCATCGCGCCCTTCGTGAGGTTCTGCGCGATGTCGAACCCCAGGCGGCCGACCCGGTCGATGCAGGTGCCGATCTTGAGGACGGCGCCGAGCGTCCGGAGGTCCGCGCCCTCGGGCTGGAGCGTGGCGATGAGCCGGATCGCCTCCGTCTCGATGTCGATGTCGAACTTGTCGAGCTGGGAATCGCGCGCCATCACCGACTGCGCGAGCGGGAGGTCGTTCGTGAGCATCGCCCGGGTCCCGTCGGCGACCATCCCGACCGAGAGCTCGCTCATCGCGACGACGTGCTGCTTCAGGAGCGCGATCGCCCGGTCCTTCGCGGCGTTGGCGCCCGGTGGCGGAGACGTGGTTTCGCTCATTGGAACCGACCCGTGATGAACTGCTGCGTAAGAGGCTCGCGGGGCCGCTCGAGCACATCCGCGGTCGGGCCGACCTCGATGAGCCGGCCGGAGTGCAGGAAGGCGACCCGATCGGAGACCCGGGCGGCCTGGCCGACGTTGTGCGTCACGAGGATGAGGACGTAGTCCTCCTTGAGTCGCTGCATCGTCGCCTCGACCCGCTGCGTCGCCGCCGGGTCGAGCGCGGACGTCGGCTCGTCGAGCAGGAGGACCCGGGGTTGGATCGCGAGCGCGCGGGCGATGCAGAGGCGCTGCTGCTGGCCGCCCGAGAGCGAGAGCGCGGGGCGGTCCAGATCGTCCTTGACCTCGGCCCAGAGGCCGGAGCGCTCGAGCGCATCCTGAACGGACTTCTCGATCACCTCCAGGTCCTCATGGACGAGCCGCAGCCCGAAGGCGGCGTTCTCGAAGATCGTCGTCGGGAAGACCGTCGGGCGCTGAAACACCATCCCGATCCGTCGACGGACCATCACCGGGTTGACCTGCGGCGCGTAGATGTTCTGGCCGAGGTAGTCGACCTCGCCCCGCACGCGGAGCCCCGGGGTGAGCTCGACCATCCGGTTCAGGCTCCGGACCAGGGTCGTCTTGCCGCAGCCGGACGGCCCCACCACCGCCGTGAGGCTCGACGGGGGGAAGTCGAGCGAGAGATCATCGATGATCTTCTTGTTCTTCGCCTGGATCGTGAGGTGGCGGATCGACAGCACCGGGCCCTCGCTCGTCATCGCGTTCACTGGTAGAGGCCCTCGAGCCGCTTCTGGTACCGGGCCGAGATGATCCGGACCACGATATTGAGTGCCACGACCACGATCAGGACGAGGAAGGCGGCCTGGAACGCGAGGGCGAGCGCGGGTCCGGGCGGCTGCGAGAAGTTGAGCCAGATCGCCGCGGTCAGGAAGGTCACCGGCGAGAAGAGCGTCGGCGGGACGATCACGGAGTGGGTGCTGGTCAGGACGATCGGGGCCGTCTCGCCGACCCCGATCGCCACCGCGAGGAAGACGCCGTTCAGGATCTGCGGGAACGCGATCGGGGCGGCGACCTTGACGACGTACTGGTACGGGCGGGCGCCGGCCCCGAGCGCGGCCTCCCGGATCGGTCGGGGGATCGAGGAATAGGCGAGGTCGGTGACGCGGAAGATGTACGGCGTCATGAAGAAGGCGAGGGTCGTCGCGCCCGCCACGAACGAGAGCCCCCAGCCGAGCCCGAGGACGAGGGCGAAGTAGCCGAAGTAGCCGAGCACGACGGACGGCGTTCCGACGAGCAGGTTCGCCGACATCCGCATCCAGCCGGCCGCGCGCTCGCCCAGGAACTCGGCCGTGGCGACGCCCCCGAACAGTCCCAGGGCGACGGCGACCGCCGTGGCCCAGAGCATCACCTCGACGGTGCTCTCGATCGGGACCCCGAGCGCGTACGGATCGCGCGGGTTGGTGTTCGTGATCACCGCGAGGCTGAGCGTGGGGAGGGCCTGCGCGCCGACGTAGTAGACGAGGTCGAGGATCGGGATGATCGCCACGAGGAAGAGCAGCGGGAGGAGCCAGCCGGCGGCCCGGTCGAAGCCCAGCCGCCACTGCGTCCGGCCGGACCGGTCGAAGAGGAGATCCTGGCCGGTCTCCGGGGTCGAGGAGGGGAGCGCCACCGAACCTCAGAGCCCCGGTACGTCGTACGTCGCGAAGCGGGAGATGAGGCGGCGGCCGACGATGTTGACCACCAGCGAGATCGCGAGGAGCACCAACGCCATCTCCGAGAGGGCGGCCAGGAACTGGCCGTTCCCGTAGGCCGAGTCGAGCTGCGTGAACATCTCGGCCGCCATCGTGCTCGTGCCGCTGTAGAAGTTGAGCGGGAACGCGGGGACGACGTTGAGCACCATCGCGACCATGACCGTCTCGCCGAAGGCCCGGCCGAACCCGAGGAACCCGGCACTGACGATGCCGCGCATCGCGTAGGGGATCGCGACCCGTCGGGTGGTCTCCCAGCGGGTGGCGCCGAGCCCCAGCCCCGCCTCCCACAGGTCGCGCGGTACCGCGCGCAGGGCATCCCGGATGAGGAGGGTCGTGATCGGGAGCGCCATGAGCATCAGGATGAAGATCGCGACGGGGAGGCCGACCCCCTCGACGGCCGGAGCCGGCGCGCCGAACCCCGGGACCCAGTGGAAGTTGTGGTAGATGACCGGGTTGATCACCGTCCCGAAGAACGGCGCCACGAGCAGGTAGCCCCAGATCCCGTAGACGATGCTGGGGATCCCGGCGAGGAGGTCGACGAACGGGTCGAGCCATCGGGTGAGCCAGCGCGGAAGGTACGAGGTCGAGGCGACCGCGATGCCGATCCCGATCAGCAACGCCAGTAAGAGCGCGGGAATGGCCGTGAGGAACGAGCCGGTGATGAAGACCGCGATCCCGAAGGTCGGGGCCCCCGTCGACGGGCTGGGGATCCAGTGCGGGCCCCAGAAGGCGAGGCCGAAGTTCGTGAACTTGCTGGAGATCAGCAGCTCCACGACGATCGCGATGAGGAGGGCCGTGGGCACGAGCGCCGGAACGAACGGGATCAGATGGGACGGCCGAAACGAGCCCGTCCGGACCTCGAGGTCGGGAGGTCCGGAGGCGGGCGGTGGAAGGGGTTCCCGACTCGCGCCGGTGTCGGGGGTCGGGGTCGCAGACACGAACCTATCCGAGCTTCGGCCCGCCTTTAGGTCGAGCTCTGCACGCTCGCGAGCGCCGTCATGTCGTAGCCGATGACCTCCTGAGTCAACGGCACGAAGTGGACCGCGTTGATCCAGTTCGACGCGCTGCCCTGAGCGTTCCAGTTCCCGTACGACAGGGCCCAGTGCATGAACGCGACCGTGGCCGCGAGCGCCGCCGACGTCACGACGTTCCCACCCGAGACCGTCTTGATGAGGGCGTACTCCAGGTTCACGATCGGGTAGGGCTGGGTCGCGGGGGCCGCCGCCGCGGGGTTCGTTCCGCCCTGGCCCGCCGTCGTCGGGGTCAGGGTGCCCGGCACGCCGCCCATGATCAGGGTGAGGGCGAGCCCGTAGGTCCCGTAGTCGAGGTGCGTCAGGCCGAGGTTCGCGTCCGTCGAGACCGTGGCCGTCGTCGGGAGGATGTAGTCCGATCCCGACACCGCGTAGGCGCCGTTGGCGACGGTCAGGTTGTCGCCGACCGCCGCGTACTGGAGCCCGGCCGACGCCGCGCTCGCCTCGTAGCTGATCCCGATGTAGGCGATCGATCCCGGCTGGCCCTGGGCCTTCGTGACCATGCCGGAGTTCCCGTCCCCGAACAGGACGTTCGCCGAGGGGACCCCCGAGAGGCTCATCGAGGCCGTGGCGGGCTTGTACGGGAAGCCGGCCCACGACATGTAGCAGTACGAGGTGAACAGGTACGTGTCCCCGCTCGAATCGGACCGCGCGACCACGTAGATCGTCTGGCTCGAAAGCCCCGTGAGCTCCCCGGCGATCGTCGTGTTCTGGGCCGCCAGGATCAACGGGTTGTCCCAGGTCGTGATCTGGCCCGCGTAGATCATCCCGAGGAGCGTCCCGTTGAAGTTGATGTGGCCGTTGACGCCCGGGAGGTTGTAGTAGATCAGCTGGGCCGAGATGGCGACGGGGAAGTTGATCAGGTTCGTCTGGCTCGCGTTGGCGAGATAGGCGTCCGACGCCCCGATGTTGACGAGACCTTGCTCGGCACTGGACTGACCCGTGCCGCTACCGGTCGAGTCGGCGCTCAGCACCACGTTGGGGGCGGTGTAGTTGGGGAACCAGTAGTCGTTGAACAACGGGTAAAGGAGGCTCGAACCGGTCTCGGTGAGGTTGATCGTCGTGCTCGACGAGCTCGTAGTACCCTTGCCGATGAAGTACCCTCCGGCGATCCCCACGAGGAGGAGGATCACCGCGATCGCGATCGCGACCCCGACGCCGACCGTTCCGGATCGGCGACGAGGCGAGCTCGACGCGCCCGACAACTGGTCGGACGGGCCGGTCGGCGTTCCTGCATTACTTGCAGCCGGTGGTGCGCTCATTTGTTTCTTACTCACTCCGTTCTTTTGACGTCCCGCTCGTCCTGCACGCCCGGCCCCGGTACGAGGCCGCGGTCCCGCAGGACGACCGTCATCGGCCGAGGGACCGAAACGGCCGATATATAGAATTTCAATTTAGACTGTATATTTCACAATAGTCGGACGTATGAGACGGATTCGCGTATCGACCCCCCGGTCTTCGTCTCTCGGCGAACGGCCTTAGCGGCGGGTGGGGTGGGACGGCCACGACGCGCTGGCTCCTCCGGTTCGGGTACGACGGCCGCGCCTTCCGGGGGTGGGCGCGTCAGCCCGGGCAACCGACCGTGGAGGCGACGATCCGGGCCGGCCTCGGGCGGAGCGGGATCGCGTCGGGGCCGGACGCGGCCCGCCTCGCGGTCGCGAGCCGGACCGACGCCGGCGTGAGCGCCCGGGCCAACGCGCTCGTGCTCGAGAGCGAGCTCCCGGGCCCCGCCCTGCTGCGGACGTTCAACGGGATCAGCTCGGCGATCTTCGCGACGGCCGCGACCCCGGTCGACGGATCGTTCCGGGTCCGGTCCGCGGCCCGGCGGACCTACCGGTACTACGAGCCGCCCGGCCCGCACCGGCTTGGCCGGTGGCGGGCGGCCGCGCGGGCTCTCGAGGGCACGATCGACGTGCGCTCGTTCGGGCGAGGCCTACCGGCCGATCGCCCCGTGCGCCGCACGGTGGACGCGCTGCGGGTCCGTCCGCGCGACGGCGGGCTCGAGCTGGAGATCGTGGCGCGCGCCTTCGTCTGGGGGATGGTCCGGAAGATCGTCGCGGCCCTGCGCGAAGTGGACGCGGGCCGGCTGTCGACCGAGCGCCTCGCTGCGGCGGCGGCGGGCCGGGTCCGGCTCACGCTGCCGCTCGCCGAGCCCGAGGGCCTCGTGCTATGGGACGTGGAGTATCCGGTGCGCTGGGCGCACTTCGCGACCGGGCCGAACCGCGCGCAGGCCCGCCGCGAGACCGCGACCCGCCGCGACCTCTGGGCCCAAGGGCGGGTGCTCGACGCCCTCTCGGACGTCCAGCGCCGCTCGAGCGACTCCGGTCAGGGCAGCGGCGCGGACTGAGCGGCCTCGTGGCGCTGGCCGTGGTGGTAGACCGAGATATTCCGGCCGATCAGGAACCCCGTCGAGAGGCCCCACAGCGCGTCGATCGCGCCGAGCAGCAGGAACAAGGAGAACGAGAGCCCGGCGATCGAGCTGGTCGACGGGATCGCGAACGGCGTCTCCCCCAGGAAGGCGGCCGCGAGCCCGACCCGCACGAAGAACAGCACCACGTACACGACCGGGAGGAGCGGGTTGAGCCGGTAGTAGAGCCGCTGCGAGCCCTCGGGTCGGTACAGCTCGACGTGGCGGCCCACCCACGCGTATGCGAGCAGGGCCCCGACGACCAGCAGCACGAGATCCGCGGCGAGGAACGCGTAGGCGACGTTCGCCAGCGAGGTCCCGGCCCCGGCGAAGAGGAACACCGCGATCTCGGCGCTGTAGATGAGGAGATAGAACACCGGCATCACGAGGATCGTGCTGGACCGCAGCGGGGTCCCCTGGGTCATCCGGTAGGCCCGGCGGAGGACCAGGAGTCCGAACACCGCCACGAAGAGGTAGCCGACGAAGGCGCCGTTCGAGGTGGGGCTCACCATAGGGCACGCTCGCGGGGCCTAACCGACCCGTTCCCAGCGCTCGAGCTTCTGGACGGCGCTCAGGGTCGAACCCCGCTGGATCTCCTCGCGGACCCGGTTCTCGTGCTCCAGGACGTCGAGCGCCCGGTTCGCGATCTCCGCGGCCCGCTCCCGCGGGACGACGACGAGCCCGCTCAGGTCGCCGACGATCCAGTCGCCGGGCCGCACGCGCTGGCCGCCGACCACGACCTCGACGCCGATCTCCCCCAAGCCCTTCGGCTCGCCGGCGTTCGAGCTCACCGAGCGGCTGAACGCGGGGAAGCCGAGCGCGAGGATCGCGTCCAGGTCCCGGATCGCGCCGTCGATCACGACGCCCGCGACCTGGCGGCCGTGCGCGCTCCAGCTCGCGAGCTCGCCCCAGATCGCGGTCGGTCCGCCGCCCGCGTCGATGACGACCACGTCGCCGGGTCCGGCCCGGTCGATCGCCTCGACTGGCTTCGCCCAGTCGCCGTCCCGCGTGACGACCGTCACCGCCGGCCCCACCAGCCGAACGGCCGGGTCGGTGAGGTGCGGCAGGAGGCCGTGCATGGCGCCCTGGCGCTGCATCGCGTCGGTCACGTTCGGGCTCGACACCTTGAGGAACGCCGCCCGGATCTCCTCGCCCGCGTAACGTCGGAACAGCTCGGTCGACACCTCGGTCTGCGTCGCGATCGCCTGCCGGAGGCGACGGGTCGCCTCCGCGATCTGCGGGCTCTTCGTGATCGCCCCGCCGACGATGAGGATCTGGGCGCCCGCGCGGACGGCCTCGGCGACGGTCTCCGAGTTGAGACCGCCCGCGACCGCGACCGGGATCGGGCTCTGCCGCGCGAGCTCGCCGAGGACGGCGAACGGGGTCTTCGCCTGCATCTGCATGTCGATGCCGACGTGCCAGCAGACCGCGGCGGCCCCGAGCTCGGCGACTCGTTTCGCCCGCGCGACCGGGTCCGGGACGCCCAGCAGGTCGACCATCACCTCCGCGCCGTAGAGCTCGCCGCCGCGCACCCCGTCGGCGATCGTGTCGTCGTCCGCCGCCCCGAGGATCGTGACCAGGTCGGCGCCGGCCTTCGCGGCGATCTCGACCTCGAAGGCACCCGTGTCCATCACTTTCATGTCGGCGACGATGCGGCGGTCCGGGAACGCCTTCTTGAGCTCGCGGACCGCGTCGAGCCCCTCGCTCTTGATGAGCGGCGTGCCCGCCTCCACCCAATCGGCGCCCCCCTCCACTGCCTCCCGCGCCGCAGGGAGCGCGCGCGAGAGGTTCTCGAAGTCGAGCGCGACCTGAAGGACCGGCCGGTCGAGCCGCATCGCGGGCCCGAGAGAGGGGCGCTATAAACGGTCGCCCCGTCGAGCCCGGCGTGCCCCGAGCGTCCGCGGAGCGCGTGCGGCTCGTCCGGGGGGATGCCCGGCGGTTGCCGACCGTCCCGGACCGGTCGGTCGCGCTCGTCGTGACCTCCCCGCCCTACCCGATGATCCCGCAGTGGGACGCGACGTTCCGCTCCATGGGGGCCGGCTCGTACCCGGCCATGCTGCGGGTCCTCGCGGACGCGTGGGCGGCCTGCCACCGGGTCCTGGTGCCCGGCGGGATCCTCGCGATCAACATCGGCGACGCGCTGCGGTCCGACGCGGGCGGGTTCCGCCTCTGGCCGAACCAGGCCGAGACGACGCGCGCCGCGACCCGGGTCGGCTTCACGCCGCTCCCGTACCTCCTCTGGAAGAAGCCGACGAACAAGCCGAACGCGTTCCTGGGCTCCGGGTTCCTGCCGCCGAACGCCTACGTGACGCTCGATTGCGAGTTCGTGCTGCTGTTCCGGAAGGGGCGGCTCCGGCGGTTCCCGCCTCACGACCCGGCCCGCGCCGCGAGCCGGTATACCCGCGCCGAGCGGGACGTCTGGTTCAGCCAGATCTGGTCCGACGTCCGGGGCGCGCGTCAGGCCGGCGCGGCCGGCCGGACCGGTGCGTTTCCCCCCGAGGTGCCCGCGCGGCTCATCCGGATGTTCTCCGTCGTCGGCGACACGGTGCTCGACCCGTTCGCCGGCACCGGCACGACGGTCTGGGCGGCGGCGCGCCTCGGCCGGCGGGCGATCGGGATCGAGCGCGACCCGGCGACGTTCCGGGCGCTGGTCGCTACGGGCCGGGCGTGGGGTCTCGTGCCGGCTCCGCGGCGGCCGCCGCCCCGGGGCCGGTCGGCCGGGCGCGGTGCGAGAGCTCCTCGTCGACGGCCCGGCTCAGGTACCGAAGCCCCGAGTCGCTGAGCCGGTCCATGTGGAGCAGCAGATAGTGGAGGTACAGCCGCTCGGGGGCCTGCGAGGGTCCGGGGCGGCGAGCCGAGGGGGCGCCCTCGGGCGCCCGGTGCCGCTCGAGGGTCTCGCGGTGGTGCTCGTGCGTCGGCCCGTGGAAGGCCCTCCCCGTCGGACCGGTGAGCGGCGGGTAGAGTCGGTCGACCGGATCGTACGGCGGGCCCTCCTCGTCGTCCCGGTCCGGCGCGGCGCGGGCCGAGGCTTCGAGCTTCCCCCGCAGGTAGGGATGCACCGGTCGTTCGGGGTCCTGGAGGTCCTCGATCGGGCGCCCCGCCACGTCCTCGACGATCGTCCTGAGGCTCCAGCTCGCCCGGCGTCGAGGAGGGCCGTCGACCGTCGCCTCCGCGGCCACGCCGGTCGTCGGTCCCCCGCCCCTCATAAACCCCCGGCTCGAGCGGCAGCCGGGCCGGGGGCGTCCGGGGGCGGATCGCGGCCCAGGGTGCCGGTGAGGAGCTCGTATTCGGGGGTCGACGCGACGACCGCCAGCGGCAGGTGCATCTCGCCGACCCGCCAAAGCGACTCCGAGTACCCCGCCTCGCGCGGCAGGCGGGCCCGGGGGAGCCACTCCGCCTCCGCCGCGGTCAGCCCGAAGAACGCCCGGGCCTCGCCGGAGACCTCGGGCAGTCGGAAGAGACCGACCGCGTAGAGGTTCCGGAGCAGCGATCGGCCGCTCGGCAGTCCGAGGAAGTCGTCCGGGTTCTGCGAGAGGAGCACCACGCCCGCCTCGAAATGCCGCACGTGCCGGACCACCCGGTCGAGGAACTCCGCCATCGAGGGGGTGCCCGCGAACCGGTGCGCCTCGTCCACGATCAGGAGCTTGGGGCCGGGCCGGTCCCTCAGGCGCCCGTAGCTCCAGTCGAGCACGTAGGCCAGGTGAAAGGCGAGCTGCTCGGCCGGGACCCCGCGGAAGTCGAAGTCCACGAGCCCGGTCGCCGGCGCCATCGACGTCGGGCCGTTGAGCGACCGCAGCGAGCCGGAGCGGAACACTTCGAGGAACGAGCGGAGCCGCTCGGTCGCCCCCGACGCCCCGGCGCAGGCGGCGCACAGCCCGTCGAACGTGGGTGGCGGTCCGCCGCCGTCGTACAGTCGGGTCACCGCGGCGTCGAGCGCGGCGACCTCCTCGTCCCGCAGGCTGGGGAACAGCGCGCGGAGCATCGCGCCCACGCGCGCGGCCTTCTCGGCGCGATCCCCTCCCGTCGTGCCCGGGTCGAGCGGGTTCAACCGCCCGTCCTGGCCGCCGGCCAGACGGACCACGCTTCCGCCCAAGGCGCGGACGAGCGGGGCGAACTCGCCGAGCGGATCGAGGATCACGACCTCCACGCCGGGCCGCATCCAGCGGGTCCGCAGGAACAGGAGGGCGGCGGCGAACGACTTGCCCGACCCGGTCGTTCCGAACAGGCCCCAGGAGAAGCTCGCGTGCGCCCAACGGTCGAGGAACACCGGGCTCGCATCGGAGAGTCCGAGCCCGACGAGGACCCCGCCCGGCTCCGCGATCGTCTCGTCGACGAACGGGAACAGGGCCGCGACCCCGTCGGTCGGCAGGGTCTGCCAGTAGCCCGCGGGCCGGGACTCGACGCCGGTGAGCCGCGGTGGAGCGAGCGCCTCCGCCACCTGATAGCGCGGTATCCGGGAACGGAAGCCCAGGGTGGCGAGCCGCTCCGCGAGCCGGGCTCGGACCCTCTCGACCCGCGGCCGGGTCGACCCGACGGCGGCCCAGCGCACCCCGACCTTCCACAGCTCCTGGGTGCGGCGGGCCACCGCGCGCCCGAGCTCCTCGGCGCTCGCCCGTTCGGCTTCGAGCGCGGGGGTCTCGGCGAGCCCTCCTCCGCGCGAGAGTTCGGTCTCGGCGACGGCGCGGGCGCCGTGGAGGAGTAGGAGCGCGTCGTGCGAGGGGATCCGATGGGCCTCGACGACCATCTCGAGCGGTTCGGTGGTCGGGAGCAGGCGGCCGAGGAAACCGAACGGCACCTCGCCCGGGAACTGGCGGACGAGCAGGGGCGCCCGGTAGCGTCGGCCCGAGCGGACGAACGTGGCCCCCTCGACCACCGCGTCCGGTTCCGGCGGAGCGGTCATGGGCCGCTCCTCCGCCGGTGACCGAGCGGCGCGCGACCCCGTTCGACCAGCCAGAGCGGCACGAGCCCCGCCCCGAGGAGGAGCCCGCGCGTGGCGGCGAGCTCGGGCGCCGCGAGGAGGTACAGGGCCGCGGCGACGGCGAGGAGCCCGAGCGCGAGGACCGTCCCGGGCCGAGCGAGGTCCCCGCGCGCGACCCTCCGGCCCCGGAGCAGCGAGACCCAACCGGCGACCGCGAGCGCGGCCAGCGCTCCCGTGAGCGCAGCGAGGAACGGCTCGACGAGCGCGCAGGCTCCGCTGACGACCGCCGCTCCGACGGCGGCTCCGAACGCCTCGAACTCGAGGACCGGAGGGCGGGGCCCAGGACCGCTCACGGGGACGTCCCCCCCGGGGGCCAGCCCAAGCGCCGGCCGGCGTCGAGCAAGGAGCGACCGGTGAGACGGGCCGCCGGCACGCCGAGGGCGGCGAGCGCCTCGAGGTACAGCGCCACCCGTCGCTCGAGCCCCCCGATCCCTTCCGGCCCGAGTTCCGTCGCCGAGAGTGCGATGTCGACCCGTCGCAGCGCGCGTCGCCGGGCGAACGCCTCCACGAGGTCCCGGTAGCCCGCGCACCCGTCCGCCTCGCGCGTCCCGGAGGGCCGGAGGCGGGGCACGAGCCGGCCCGGACGCAGCGGGGTGGTGCCCGCCGACCACGCGAACCCGCCGTCGAGCGCCCGAAGCAGATCGCAGTAGATCTCGAAGCGGCGTCGCAGCTCGCGCGGCGGGAGGTACGTGAGCGGGACCCCTCCGGCCCGCACGACGGCGAGGAGCGGCCCCGAACCGACCGGCAGGAGGCCGCGGCGGACGAGCGGGTCGAGGCGCGGGGCCGTCACCTCCGCCCCCCGTCGGCCCCGGCGGCGCGCGTGCCACAGCACGAAGGCGAGCGCCCGTTCGTCGATCGCTTCGCCCTCGGGTCGGAAGACGGCGAGCCCGAACCCCGCCGCGACGATCGGCAGCCACACGATCGGGCTCGCGAACGGCGCGAGCACGGCCGCGGCGGCCGCATAGACGACGAACTTGAGGGCGTCCCGCGCCGAAGGGAACGGCCCGAGCCGCAGCCGGCGATCGAACCGTTCCGGCAGGGCGACCCGGGGCGGCCCGTCCGGATCGGCATCCATCTCATCCGCTCCCCCCGGGGCGGATCGGCGGGAGCGACGGGCTCCCGCCTCCGGACGCGCGGGAGGCGATGTGGCGGACGAGGTGCGTCGCGCCGTGGCCGACAAGCTCCACGACCGCGAGCGGGGCCGCGGCGGGAGCGGTCGCGGACCCGGCGACCCGCGCCGCGCCCGCGGCCGCCCCGCCGACCGGGCCGGACGCGCGCAGCGCGCCGGTCGCGGGGCTCGCGTAGCCGGCGGCCGCGCGGGGCGCGGTCCCGAGACCGCGGTCCACCCCCCCGCCGATCGCCCCACCCGCCGACGGGAACCCGAACGCGACGAGCTGCGTCCCCGCGACGGAGAGGAGGTACGGCGACGCCACCGCGACGCCGAGGTAGGCGATCAGCAGGACCGGGTTCGAGCTCCCGACGGCGAGCTCGAGCGGCACCACGAGCACGCACGGGAGGAACGCGAGCTCGACGAACAGGAACCAGGCCCGCCGGGCGAGCGGGGCCAGCGGCGGGATGGGCCACAGCAGCGTGAAGAGCGGGAGGAGCACGATCAGCACGGCCAGGAGCGCGTCCCGGAGGCCGATCGCCAGCACGAGCAGGAAAACGGCGGCGAACTCCACGAGCGAGAGCACAAAGGCGAGGGCGCCGTTGTCCCACGAGAAGCCGATCTCGCCCCAGCCGGCCAGGTTGGCCCACGATCGCCAGGCGCCGCCGTCCCAGCCGGCGAAGACCGGGTAGACGCTGCCGGCGAGCCCCAGGATCGCTCCCGCGATCGGGACGGTGAAGTTGGAGGCGATGACCGCGATCACGAGCCGCGGCAGGAGCCCGTCGATGGCGGCCGACCAGCGGGCGACGATCGCCTTCGAGAGATAGAGGACCGCGACGACGAGCGCGACGAGCGCGATCGCCGGGTCGACGACGTTCGCGAGGACGAAGGCGGAGAACTGCGCGGCGCGGGCGAGATAGTCGCCGGGACCCACACCGGAGCCCACGAGCGCGGGATAGAGCGACCCGGCGCCCATCTCGGGGACGAACAGGTTGTCGTACGTCGGCCCGATGACCGCGGCCACCAGCGCGGTGACGACGGCGAAGAGGGCGAACAGGATCGCCTGGATCACGAAGTTCCAGTCGACCCCTACGAGCGGGATCGCCACGGGCCCGCCTCACGAACCCGTGAGGACCCAGTGCGCGAGCCCCCAGACGAGCCCGGTGATCGCGGCGACGAACAGGAGCGTCCCGACGAGGGCGTCGCGGGCGCGGTCCTTCGCCTGGACCTTCTTCGTGACGTCGTTCGAGAACCAACTGAACGCGACCCGGGCCCAGACCAGCGCGAGGATGCCGCTCCCGGCGAGCGAGACGAGTTCCACGAGGCGGTCGATCGAGTTCGTGAAGTTCGAGACCGGGCTCGGCGTCGCGGCGACCGGCGCGGAGCGCCCGCCGGCACCGCCGCCGCCCCCCGGGGCCCCGAGCGCTGGCACGAGGACGAACGCGACGATCCCGACCGCCCAGAGCGCGGGGCCGGGGAAGTGCGTCATGGCTCGGGGAGGTTCGCCCACGAGAGCGCCTCCTCGCCCTCGGGGGAGGTTTCGGAACGGAGGGTGCCGTCCGCGACGAGCCGGTCGATCGTCTCCCGCACCGTCGCGAGCGGAACCCCCTCTTCCTCGGCGAGCAGTTCGATCGTGGGGCGATCGGCCCCGTCGACGGGCTCGATCAGCTTCCGGAGGACCGCGACCGGGTCGGGTGCGGCCGGGGTCGGTGTCGGCGTCCGACGGCGGCGCCACCACCAGAACGCCCCGACGGCGCCGAGGGCGACGAGGGCGGCCAGGACCGCGATCCCCACCCCGTCCGACCCCGATCCGCTGGCGGCCGATGCCGGGGCCGGGCTCGGCGCGGGCGCCGGCCCCGGCGCGGGGCTCGGGGACGGGGACGGCGACGGGCCGGTCGAGCCGTTCGAATCCACCGGGAGCTCGAGCGTCCCCGCCCAGGCGAACGGTACCCCAAGCGCATCCGTCCCGGCGACGGACCAATTCGTGGGGCCGGTCGCGTTCACCGTGAGGTTCCAGGCGAACGAGCCGTCCGCGTCCGCGCTGAGGTTCCACTCGGCGTCCGTCTCGGCGTCGACGACGAGCGAGAACGGCGGGAGGCCGCCGTCGAACTGGGCCGAGAGGGTGACCTTGGCCCCGGTGTCGTTCGGCTGAGGAAGGACGTCGCCTAGCCGGAGGTCGACCGCGAGCGGCGGGACCAGGGAGACGGGGAGCGCAAGGCCCGCGACGGCCCCTCCCGCGTCCACCGCGAGGAGCGTCAAGGAGGTCTCCCCCTCTTCGGCGAACGTCGCCGACCAGCCGAAGGTCCCGGTTGCCGCGAGCGACCCGCCGAACGTCGCGGACCCGTTGCTCGACGCCGAGGGGACCACGGCCCAGGCGAAGGGCCCGGTGCCTCCGACGACGCTCGCGCTCACGGTGACGAACGTCCCGTTCGAGCCAATGGCGCGAGCGACCGTGGCGCTCAGGTTGAGCGGTCCGGCGACGTCGAAGGCGAGCGCGATCGGGGGCGTGGAGGCGCCGGCTCCGTCCGAGGCCGAGAGCGCGATCGGCGCGTCGCCCGCCCAGGAGGAGTTGAGCGGCAGGTCGATCGTCCCGTCGGTCCACGCGGTCTCGTTCCACGCCGGGGCCCCGTCTTCCGGAGCGAGCCGGAGGCGGATCGGGGCGACCCCGCCGGAGAGGTTCACCGGCACCACGGAGGTCTCCCCGAGCGCGCCGTCGACCGTTCCGGGCACCCCGGAGACCGCGAGCGCGGGGGCGACGGTCTCGTTGAGCATCGCCACGAGCTCGGACGTGCGGTTCCAGGACTGGGTGACCGCGATCGTCACCCGGCCCGGAGCGGCGTAGGTGCAGTCGAAGGTCGACGAGGTGAGCCAGAGCGTCGGCGGCGCGCCGGCGGTGTAGTTGCACGTGGCGAACGCGATCGCGCGCACGGGCGGGGCCACCTCATGGAGCGTGACGGTGAGCGGCCGGTCCACTTCGGGGTCGCTGGAACTGGCGGTGAGCGAGAGCGCCGCCCCGGAGGAGACGGCGATCGGGTCCCCCAACGCGGCGTGGGCTTCGGCGCCGGCCCCATCGAAGGCCTCCACGAGCGGCCCGTAGGTACCCGGCGCGTACGCGTGGGCGATCCGGAACGTCCCCGCGGGGCCGACGCTCGCGTTGCTCGTCGAGCCGTCCCCCCACGCGACCCCGATCCGGTAGGGCGGCGATCCTCCGGTCACCACCCCGGTGAGGTTCGTGGGCCCTCCGGGCACGACCGGGAGCGGCGCCGCGCTCAGGTTCTCGATCGCCAGGGGGGCGGTGACCCGGAGGCGGGTCGTGGCGCTCCCGTAGGCGGCGAGCTCACCGATCCCGCACTCCTCCTCGACCAAGGCGCGCACCGTGATCGCGGCGGTTCCGGTGAGGTTGGTGTTGGCGTCGAAGGCGACGACCGGCCCGGTCGAGCGGTTGAGGACGCCCGGGACGGGGGTCCCGGTCTCGGCCCAGGCGTACCAGACCGGAAGGAGGTCGCACCCGGGCGGCGCGGAGGTCCACGCCGCCTCGAGGAACGTCTCGTTCCCCGGCGTCAGGTTCTCGGCGGACGGGCTCAGCGTGAGGGCGGGCCCCTCGGGCGTCGAGGCGAGGAGGCCACCGGGCAACGGGGGGCCCCCGTGCGGGATCGGGACGGATCCGAGGCAGAGCAGGACGATCCCCCAGGCCAGACCCGCGCTCGCTACGCTCCGTTCCGTTCGGCCGTTCCACTGCACGTCGCCACCCCGGCCGTGCGACGCGGGCGTCCCCTAAGCGGACGGCCCCGCCGCCGGACGATGAAGGGTGCCCTACGCCCGCACCGCGAGCGCGACGTGCTCCCGGGAGAACGGCGCGAGCGCCGTCTCGTTCCAGACCCGGAGCCCGGCGTCGTGCAGCTCGGCCCGGGCCTCCCGGACGACCACCGCGGTCGGGCGTCGCTGGGTCACCGACCGGACCTTGAGCATCAGCACGCCCCGGCCCTCCGGCGCCAGGCAGGCCCGGGCGTTCTCGGCGAAGATCGCCGCCTGGGCGCGCTGCGCCACGTCCTGGTACAGCAGGTCGACCGAACCGACGTCCGCCTGGTAGCGCTCGGGCAGCTGGGCATCGGCGAGGATCGGAAGGAGGTTCGAGCGCCGGCGGGCGAGCGCGAGGAGCGGCGCGAACGCGGTCGGGCTCTTTTCGATCACGAAGATCGCGGCGTCCGGCCAGAGATCCGACAGATGGCTCACGGTCGTGCCGTGCGCGCCCCCCAGGTAGAGGACGCGTCGGACCGGGCCCCAGAGGCCGGACGGGGCGCCGCGGGCGAGGTAGGCGGCGAGCTTCGATCGGAACGGGTCCCAGAGGCGATACTCGACGGGGCCTGCGCGGCGCAGCGTCTCGCCGTAGACCTTCGTGCCGGGGACGGCGTTGGGCGTGAACAGGTCCCGGCCGTCGCGGAAGACCCCCGGCCACCCGGACGGCTCCACGGCGGCCTACCGAATGGTGGCGAGGTACTCGACCTCGACCGGGGCGTGGAGGGGCAGGCCGGCGACCCCGACCGCGATCCGCGCGGGCCGTCCGTCCTCGCCGTAGAGCTCGACCAGGAGCTCGGTCGCTCCGTTGGCGACCTCGTGCTGACGATCGAAGCCGGGAGAGGAGGCGACGTAGACCGCGACGCGCAGGAACCGTTCGACCCGATCGAGCGATCCCAGCGCGGCTTCGAGCGCGCTCAGCGCCTGGAGCGTGGCCCTGCGAGCGAGCGCCTTCGCCTCCGACGGCGGGACGTCCTCGTCGACGCGGCCCGGCCGCACGACCGCCCCGCCCTCGGTGACGATCTGGCCGGAAACGAAGGCCAGGCCGCGGTGGACCGCGACCGGGGTGTACGTCCCCGCAGGCGGGGGCGGCGCCGGCAGCACCAGGCCCAGGGTCCGCAACCGTTCCGCGACCGTGGGCGCCACGCCGGGGGAGCGACCGACGCCAGAAAAGCGTGCGGGCCCGCCGGGGGCTAGCCCTATAGAGCCACGCACCGTCCTTGAGACGATGTCGTTCTTCCGGCGGCTCCGCCGGGACCCGGACGATCCCGACAAGCCAGAACCCGCCGCGTCGGAGCCGTCCCCCGCGTCCGAGCCGCCCGAGCCTTCCCCGGACGCCGCCGAGCCGGTCGCCGAGAGCCCGTCGTCCGCGGGCCCGGCTCCGACGCCCGCGGCGACCCCGCCCCCGGTCGCTCCGCCGGTCTCGACCCGGCCCCCGCCGCTGCCCGAGTCGGCCCCGGACGTCGCCCCGAAGCCGTCCGCCGCCCGCCCGGTCTACGCCCTCTGCTTCGTCTGCGGCAGCCCGCTCTCGCGCGGCACCTGCCCGACGTGCCGGATCACCTGGGTCGAGTGAGCCGCGCGCGGGCGCGCCATCTCGAGCCGGGAGCTTTTGAACCCGACCCGCTCACGGGCTACGCTCATGGCATCTCGGATCCCCGATCCGCCGACCCTCGACCCGCTCGAGAAAGAGACGATCGACCACCTGTTCGTGCTCCAACCCGGCTACGCGGTGGGGCTCGGCCTCCACCAGTACGACGGCCGCGTGCCGGACCTCTCGACGGCCGCGACGGAGCGGTGGATCGCCGGGGCGCGGGCCCTGCTGGGGCGCCTCACGGCGGTGTCCGGGGACTCGCTGCCCGAGGCGCGACGGATCGACGCGCTGCTCCTCCGGCTGCTGCTGGAGAGTCCCCTCTTCGACCTCGTCGAGTCCCGGGACCTGGAGCGGAACCCGATGACGTACCTGGGCGGATTCTCGCTCACGCCCTATCTGTCCCGAGACTACGCGCCCGCGGGCGTGCGGGTCGACGCGATCCTCCAGGTCCTGGGCCAGGTGCGGCCGGTCCTGGCGATCGGGCGCCAGCGGCTCGACGCCCAGCTTCCGAAGCCGTTCGTCGACCTTGGACTCGCGATCGGCGGCGGGCTGCCGCAGCACTTCGCCGAGGCGGAGGAGTTCGCCGCCCGCGTGGGGCGGGCGCCCGAGGTCGCGGCGGCCCGCTCCCAAGCCGAGGGCGCGGTCCGGGAGTTCCTGGAGTGGCTCCGGAACGACCGGCTGCCGTCGACCACGCCCGACTTCGCGCTGGGCGCGAGCCGGTACCAGAAGCTCCTCTACGTGCGCGAGGGCATCGAGGCGCCGTTCGACGAGATCCGTCGGGCGGGTCTCGCGGACCTCGCCCGCAATCGGACCCGCCTCGAGGAGATCGCGCGGGCCCAGGGCGTGGCGGTCGGCGAGCTGTTCGCGCGGGTGAACCGCAACCACCCGCCCGCGGCCGACCTGCTCGCGACCGCGCGACGGTTCGTCGAGGAGTCGAAGGCGTTCGTCGCCGATCGCCGCCTCGTCACCATCCCGGACGATGTCTCCTGCCGGGTCGAGGAGACGCCCGCCTGGGGCCGGGCGCTGTCGACCGCGAGCATGAACCCCCCCGGTCCGTTCGACCCGGGCCCCCCGGAGGGGATCTACTACGTCACGCCGGTCGACCCGGCGTGGACGCCGGTCCAGCAGGAGGAGTGGCTGCGGGCGTTCAACTTCTCGATGCTGCGCAACATCACCGTGCACGAGGTCTACCCGGGCCACTACCTCCAGTTCCTGCACTTCCGCTCCGGGCCGGGCTCGCTCTCCCGGAAGGTCTACCTCTCGCCGTCGTTCGTGGAGGGCTGGGCCCACTACACCGAGCAGCTCGCGATCGAGCAGGGGCTCGGCAGCGACAGCTACCAGGCCGAGGTCGCCCAGATCCACGATGCACTGCTGCGCGACTGCCGGCTCCTGGTCTCCATCGGGCTGCATACGGCGGGAATGACGCTCGAGCAGGCGACCCAGACGTTCCAGCAGGAGGCGTACTTCGAGCGCCTGCCGGCCGAACGGGAGGCGATCCGGGGCACCTTCAACCCGGAGTACTTCTGCTATACCCTGGGCAAGCTCGCGATCCTCAACGCCCGCTCGCGCTTCCTTGCCGGCCGCTACGCGGGCGACCTCCGCGCGTTCCACGACGCGCTCCTCGGCTTCGGCTGCCCCCCGATCGGCCTCCTCGACACGCTGTTCGAGCAGGCCGGGGCGTGACGCGCTCGGGTCGCCGCAAGAACTAAGCGGTCCCACCCGCCTCCTCCGGCCGTTCTATGCGTCCCTCCGCCTCGCCCCGGCGCGGTCTTCACTTCGGGCTCGTCGCCGCGGTGGGGATCGCGCTGCTCCTCGGAGGCAGCGCGCTCGGGGTACCGTTCGGCACCGGGGCTCCGTCGGACGGTGCCGCGCCGGTCGCGCCCTCCTCCCACGGGACCGCCCCGGTCCCGGTCGCACTGCCCCCGGTCCCGGTCCACCGGCTCCAGCCGGCGGGGGAGAACGTCGACCCGACGGCCCTCTACTCGAGCGAGCCGGCCCCGATGGGGATCGGGGACTTCGGGATCGGGCTGCACGGCGACGCGTACACCTACAACACGACCGAGTTCCTCGGGAACTTCTCCTGGACGACGCTCGACCTCGAGCTGAGCGGCGACACGGCGTTCACCGACCAGCTCAACGTGGTCCTGCAGTTCGTGAACGACGGCGTGACCTACGCGTACTGGATCCAGGACGTCGCGTTCATGGACAGCGCCGACAACCAGCTCACCTTCGAGAACAACATCTGGAACTTTTCGAGCCCGGCCGGCTGCCTCGACTCCACCGGCGTGACGGGGAACGGCACCGTCTACCCGTACGAGGGCTGCCAGGGCTACTACGCCGTCGGCTCGACGGACCAGCCGGGGGCCGATCTCGACATGCCCGACCCGGGCGACTTCGGCCTCCTGGTCCGCTCCTACGTGACGGACGGGGTCCCCGGGGTGGCGTTCGAGTACTGGGACGGGGTCACGAGCTGGTACGTCACCTACGACAACGTCGTCTTCCCCTGGGCGCAGCAGCTCGACACGGACCGCGGCTTCGTGGTCGACGGCGAGCAGTACAACCCGCTGGGCCTGTTCTACGACGCCGAGCTCACGATCGGCGGACCGGGGGGCGGCAGCGGGACCGAGGCCCAGAGCGTGACCGACATCACCTCGCGCCTCCTCTACTGGAACGGCCACAACCTGGAGGCCCCGCCCGCGGTCTGGAACTTCGGCAGCAACACCGCGGAGGCCGTGAGCAACGTCCAGTCGTTCTTCGGGCACGACGCGGGCGGGTTCCCCGAGACGATCCAGCTCAACGGCACCACGCGCAACGCGACCCCTGCGTCGGCGTACGACCAGGGACGGGTCGGCACGCTCGCGATCGCCGCGCCCGGCATCTCCGCCGGCACGATCGCGGTTCCCGGCGACTCGTTCCGGTTCGTCGGGGCGGCCGCCAACCTCACGCTCGTCCCCGGGGCGTACCCGGTCTGGGTGAACGACACGGGCGGGGACCACGCGCTCGGGGTCTGCTACGTCTACGCCGACACGGTCACGCTCGGCACGGTGGCCGACGGCTGCGGACCGAGCGCCTCCACGCCGGTCGCCTCCGCGGCGGGCGCCGATGTCGGTCAGAGCGTCTCGTTCACCACGACCGTGACCGGGGCGGGGTCGGGCGGCGACTCGTTCGTCTGGCACACCAGTCCCTCGGGGCTCGGGTGCGCCCCGTCCACCTCCCCCACCCTCGACTGCACGCCGACCGCCGCCGGGAGCTACCGCGTGAACGTGACGATCACCGACTCCTCGGACCGTGCGAGCACGAGCGGCAACCTCTCCTTCACGGTCTCGACCGTTCCCGAGGCGAACGCACCGACGGCGAGCCCGAGCACCGTCGAGACCGGCGCGAGGGTGACGTTCTCCGAGAGCGTCTCGGGCGGCGCGTCGCCGTTCTCCTACGCCTGGAGCGGCCTGCCCGGATCGTGCACGGACCCGTCGACGTCGTCCCCGGTCTGCACGCCGACGGCCGCCGGCAGCTTTGCGGTCTCGGTGACGGTCACCGACGCGAACGGGGAGGCGAGCGAGAGCTCGGCGCTCCACTTCGTGGTCGAGGCCGGCCCGTCGGTCGCCGCTCCGACCGCGAGCCCGGCCGGCTCCGTCGACGTCGGGCGGCCGGTCGTCTTCACGACCGCGGCCTCGGGGGGCTCGGGCGGCTACGCGTACGCCTGGTCGGGGCTGCCGCGGGGGTGCGCCTCGGCGTCCTCCGCCACGCTCTCCTGCACACCGAGCGCCGTCGGAGCGACCACGATCGACGTGACCGTGACCGACAGCGCGGGCGGCCGGACCACGAGCGGCACCCTCCCGTTCACCGTCCAGGCCGGCCCGACGGTCGGCTCCGTCTCGATCCGCCCCCGCGCGCCGGACGCCGGGGAGACCGTGACGTTCTCGGCAGTGGGGGTCGCCGGGGGCACCGGCGCGTACCGGTACGCCTGGACCGGCCTCCCTGTCGGCTGCGCGTCCGAGAACGCCTCCGCCATCTCCTGCGAGCCGTCCGCCGCCGGGTCGGGCAACGTCTCGGTCACGGTCGTCGACTCCGACGGGGCCAACGCGTCCGCCGCCCTCCCGTTCACGATCCTCTCCGACCCCACGTTCTCCTCGGTCGGCGCCTCCCGCGCCTCCGCGGACGTGGGGCAGCCCGTGACGTTCTCGGTCGTCGGGCTCGCGGGCGGCACCGGGGTCTACTCCTACGCCTGGTCGGACCTCCCCGCGGGGTGCGTCGCCGGCAACGTCTCGTCCGTGACCTGCGCGCTCCCCACGGCGACGACGCTCCACGTGACGGTCACCGTCACCGACTCGAACGGCGTCTCGGTCGCGCGCACCCTCGCGTTCGCGGTGGATCCCGCGCCCGCGGCCGGGTCGCCCCGCGCCGCACCGGGGTCGGTCCCGGCGGGGACGACCGTCACCTTCTCGATCGCGGTGAGCGGGGGCTCGGGGTCGTACGCCTACGTCTGGACCGGCCTCCCGGCCGGGTGCGCGCCCGAGGATGCGCCGACGATCGTCTGCGCGCCCAGCGCGGTCGGCTCCTACTGGATCAACGTCACCGTGACCGACTCCAACGGCGTCGCGGTGACCGGCGGCCCCCTCGCGTTCTCGGTCACGAGCCGCGCGTCGACGGGGCTGTTCGGCCTCGCCCCGATCGACGGGGACGCGCTCGTGCTGGGCGCGCTCGCCGTTGCGCTCGCGGCGGTCACGGTCCTGGTCGTCCGGTCGCGCCGTCGGCCGGCGCGGCCGAGCCCGTAGCGGCGCCACCGCCGCGGGCCGCCTCCCGCAGGATCATCGTGAGCCCGCCCAGCACGATCACGAAGCCGACGACCTCGTACGCGGTGAGCGGCTCCCCGAGGAAGCCCGAGCCGAGGCCGATCCCGACGAGCGGCAGCAGGTAGGCGACGGTGTTCGCCCGGACCGGCCCCACGCGGTGGTGGAGCGCGAAGTACGCGAAGTAGCCCAGCGTCGAGGAGATCGCGACCAGGGCCGCGAGGGCGCCCACGGTCCCGGCGGTCCAGGGGAACGCCTCGGGCACGGGCAGGGCCGCCGACACGGCGAGGAGGAGGGCGCCACCGACCGCGAACTGGGTGCCGATCTGCCAGAGGCCCTGGCGCCCCCGGCCGAACCGGCGCAGCAGCACGGTGCCGAGCGGGGCGGCGACGAACGCGCCGATCAGGAACGGCGGGCCCTCCCACGAGCCGACCGGGCCCCCGGTGAGCTCGGGGAGCACGAGGACGAGCGTCCCCGCGAAGCCGAGCGCGAGGCCGGCGAGCGACCACCGTCCGAGGCGCTCGGCGGGCAGCAACGAGTAGGCGATGAGGACGGTGAAGATCGGTGCCGTGCACGACAGCACGGAGGCGTAGCCACCGGTCGTGAACTGCTCGCCCCAGTAGAGGAGCCCACCGTACGCGCCGATCACCAGGGTCCCCCCGATCGCCGCCGAGGCGACGAACGGGGCCCGCGCCGGGAACGCCTCCCGGCGCCCCAGGGCCAGGGCGGCGAACACCCCCGCCGAGAGCACGTAGCGGACCGCCGCGAACCAGAGCGGGGACGCGCCGAAGACGATCCCCTGCCGGATGAAGATGTAGGCCGACCCCCACGCCAGCGCGACGACCGCGATCAGCAGGACGTCGACCGCGTGGAACCGGAGCGACGGGGCGGGCGCGGACACGCTCGCTCCCGGCCCTACCGGGCGTCGGAGGGCTCGGCCTCGATCGCGTCGCCGGGGCGCACGGGGCCCGGGGTCAGCACGCGGGCATACCAGCCCCGCCGACCGGTCGCCGTCCGGACGAACTCGGGCCCGCGCTCCCGGCCGACGTAGGGCAGCGAGTACAGGACGTCGCAGGGCGTGCACGCCTTCGAGATCTCGATGCGGGCCCCGCCGAGGCGGAACCGGCGGCCGGGGACGAACGCGTCGTACGGGATCCCCTCGGAGGTGATGTTCTCCCCGAGGTCGCCCGGCCGCACCGGCCAGCCGTCGTGCTGGAACGACCGGATCGTCTCGATCGGCACGATCAGGAGCGCCATGCCAGGATCGTCCCGTCGCTCCTCGTGGCGGTAGCGGTTGAAGTCGCCCTCGACCCCGCGCTCCGTGAGGCGGGCCTCGGCGACCGGCTCCTTCGGCAGTCCCCGCTCCGCCGGCCGCTCGGGCTTGCGGTTGATCTGCCGGACGTGTCCGGAGGGCGGGGCGGGGTCGGCCATCGCCTCGGCGAGGGGGCGGGCTCCTCTTGAACCCTCGGGGGGGCCGGCCCGGCGCAAGACTCAACCGAGGCCGGCCCCTCGCGGGCCCGATGACCACCGGTTCGCTCTCGGTGCGCCAGGCGACCGTCGCCGATGTGCCCCGGATCCAGCCGCTGTTCGCGGGCTACCGCGCGTTCTACCGGTGCCCGCCGGACGCGGCCGGGGAGCTCCGGTTCCTCACCGACCGGCTCGCCCGCGCGGAGTCCGTCGTGTTCCTGGCCGAGCGCGACGGGAGCCCCGTCGGCTTCACCCAGCTGTTCCCCACGTTCTCCTCGCTCGGGCTGCGTCCTTCGTGGATCCTCAACGACCTGTTCGTGGCCCCCGAGGCCCGGCGCGGCGGGGTCGGCGCCGCGCTGCTCCGCCGCGCCCGGGAGTTCGCCCGCACGCAGGGAGCCGAGGGTCTCACCCTGGAGACCGCCCACGACAACCCCGCCCAGCGCCTCTACGAGGCGGAGGGCTGGACGCGCGACACGGCCTTCCTCCACTACGAGCTACGGCTCTAGGCGGCGCTCCGGCGTCCCCGGCGGCGCGGGCCGGGGGCGCCCCTCGCCGCCGGGCGGGGTCGGCGTGTGCCGGGTCACGAAGTAGAGGGCCGCCGCGAACAGGGCGAGGGTGGACCCGAAGACGACCGCGGCCGTCCCGAGGCCGATCCGGTCCGCCGCGAGGCCGATGCCGATCGTGGGGACCGCGAGCGCGAGGTAGCCGACCACGAAGAACGCCGAGAGGATCTCCCCCCGCAGCGCGGGCGGGCTCGTCCGGTCGATGAGCGTCACGCTGCCCATGTAGGCGTAGCCGACCCCGATCCCGAGGACGGCGGCGCTGGCGACGAGGAGCGGCCACGAGCCCGTGAGGACGGACGCCACGACCCCGGCGATGGCGAGGACCAGGAGCGGGAGGCCGTCGAGGAGCGCGTTGCGGTCGCGGACCTGCCCGAGGCCGATCTGGATCGTCGCCGCCGCGGCGAACAGCACCGCGACGATCGTCGCCGACGCGGCGGTGTTGGAGAGCCCCAGGTCGTTGCGGAGGAACGACGGGGCGAGCGAGGCGAAGAACCCGTAGATCGAATAGCAGCCGGCGAGCGCGCCGGCGGCGACCCAGAACGGCAGCCGGATCGAGGCCGGGATGCGGGGGCGCTCGAACCGGACCCGCACCCGCCGCAGCGCGCTCGGGACCGTCTCGGGGGTCCGCGAGACGACCGCGATCCCGGCGACGCTCGCCGCGATGAGGACCGCGTAGACGAGCTGGGTGGGGTCGGGGCCGTACTCGACCAGGAGGCCGCTCACGAAGATCCCCGTCGCCACCGCCCCGAAGTTCGCGGCGACGGAGACGCGGGCGACGTGGTGCTGGTCGCCGTTCGGTTCGAGGCCGGTCATCGAGGCGGTCGCGGTGCTCGTCGTCGCGCCCACCGCGAGCCCCGAGACGACCCGGGCGAGGGCGAGCGTGAGCACCCCCGACGCGAAGACGAACACGACGCCGCTCGCCGCGGTGAGGACCATGCCGAGGTGGAGGACGGGCTTCCGGCCGATCACATCCGAGAGGGGCGCGAGGAGGAACATCGTGGCCAGGACGCCGATCGAGTACGCCGCGAAGATCCCGGCGAGCACCGCCGAGGAGAAGTGGTCGCGCTGCTCGTAGACGGCGTAGAGCGGGGTCGGGATCCCGGCGCCGAACGCCGTCACCCCGAGCACGTAGGCGATCCCGCGGAACGGCCCCCGGGAGGTGGGGCGGGACGCCCCGGTCGGGGCGCTCATGCCGGGATCTTCGCCGAGCGCAGCTCGCGGGGAAGCTTCGGCCACTCGAGGTGGAACCCCTCGAGCGTGTCGACGAGGATCCGCGAGACCGCCCAGTCCCGGAACCACTTCTTGTTGGCCGGGATGAGGTACCAGGGCGCCCAGGGGGTGCTGGTCCGGGACAGCATCTCCTCGATCGCGGCCGTGTACTCCGGCCAGTGCGGCCGCTCCCGCACATCGGCGGCGCTGAACTTCCAGTGCTTCGTCGGGTCGGCGAGCCGGTCCTCGAGCCGGCGGCGCTGCTCGTCCTCGCTGATGTACAGGAAGAACTTGAGCACGGTCGTGCCCTCGTCGACGAGGGTACGCTCGAAGTCGTTGATCGACCGGTACCGCGTTCTCCAGACGTGCTTCGGGACCAGCTTGTCGACCCGGGCGGCGAGGACGTCCTCATACTGGCTCCGGTTGAAGATCACGATCTCGCCCTTCGACGGCGTCTGCGCGTGCACGCGCCAGAGGAAGTCGTGGGCCGCCTCGATCGGCGTGGGGACGCGGAACTGCGCGACCCGGACCCCCTGGGGGTTCACGCCCTCGAACACGTGCCGGATCGTGCCGTCCTTCCCGCCGGTGTCGAGCGCCTGGAGCACGACGAGCAGCGAGGCGTCGCGGCAGGCGTAGAACAGCTCCTGCAGGGAGTCGAGCTTCGCGACGAGCTGCTTCGACTCCGCGACGGTCCGGCCCTTGCCGCCCGGAGCCTGCGCGGTGTCGGCGGGGTCGTAGCGGCGCAGCCGTACCTTCGCTCCGGGCGGGATCTGGAACGCGGGGCTCACGAACCCTCCCTTCGGACGGCGGCGCAGCCGACGGCGCCGACGGTCCGATCGGGCCGACCCCGGGTGAGCGATGGGGACGGATAGATTCGCCGGTCCCCGCGCCGGAAGGCTACCGCAGCCGGATCCAGCGGAGGGAGAGCGAGTTCAGCACGACGGCCGTGGAGGAGAGCCCCATCGCGAGCGCGCCGGTGATCGGAAGGACCGAGAAGACGCCGAGCCCGAACGCCGGCACCAGCGCCCCCATCGCGACCGGGAGGAGGACCGCGTTGTAGCCGACCGCCCAGGCGAGGTTGCCCTTCACCTTGGCGACGGTCCGGCGCCCGATCCGGAGCGCGAGCGCCACATCGCGGAAGTCCGACCGGATCAGCACCACCCCGCCCGCCTCCCGGGCGACGTCGGTGCCGGAGCCGATCGCGATCCCCACGTCGGCCGCGGCGAGCGCGGGGGCGTCGTTCACCCCGTCGCCCACGAACGCCACGCGGAGCCCCTGCGCGCGCAGTTCGCGCAGCAGCCCGAGCTTCCCCGCCGGCGTGAGTCCCGCCCGGACCTCCTCGATCCCGACCTGCCGCGCGACCGTGCGGGCGGCGGCCTCGTGGTCCCCCGTCGCCATCACGACGCGGATCCCGTCGGCGCGAAGGGCGGCGATCGCCTCGGGGACGCCGGGAGCCGGTCGGTCGAAGAAGCCGAGCACGCCGACGGGCGCGCCGGCGCGGAGCACGACGGAGACCGCCTTCCCTTCCCCCGCCAGACGAGCCGCCTCCCCTTCGAGGGGTCCGAGGCCCCCGCTCCCGCCGCGAGCGCTCGCGACGCTCCGCACGGCCACCGGCACCCCGTCGAGCGAACCGTGGAGGCCGATCCCGGGTTCGGCCCGCAGGTCCCGGACGGGCGACGGCGCGACGCCCCGGGCGGCCGCCGCCGACCGAACGGCGCGCGCGAACGGGTGCTCGGAGCCCGCTTCGATCCCGTCCGCGAGCGCCAGGAGTTCCGTCTCGGGGACCCCGTCGGCCGTCCGGAGGTCGGTGAGGGCCGGGCGGCCCTCGGTGATCGTGCCGGTCTTGTCGGTGACCACCACGTCGACCCGACTCGCGCTCTCGAGCGCGTCCCGGCCCCGGAACAGGATCCCCTCCTCGGCGGCCCGGCCCGTGCCGACGACGAGCGCGGCGGGGGTGGCGATCCCGAAGGCGCACGGGCACGCGGTGATGACCACCGAGACGAACACGAGCATGATCACCGGGAGGCCGACCCCGGCGAGCCCCCAGCCCGCGGCCGCGAGGACGGCCAGCGCGAGCACGACCGGCACGAAGATCGCGGCGATCCGGTCCGCGAGCTGCTGGAGCGGGATCCGGCTCGTCTCCGCCTCGGTGACGAGCTCGCCGATCCGGGCGAGCGAGGTGTCCTCGCCGACCCGGGTCGCGGTCGCGAGCACCGGCCCTTCCCCGTTGAGGGCTCCGGCGAGCACCGGGTCGCCCGGCCCCTTCGGGACCGGGAGGCTCTCGCCGGTGACGAGCGACTCGTCGGCGGAGGTGCGGCCGTCGACGATCGTGCCGTCGGTGGGAAAGCGGCCTCCGGGGAGCACGCGCCACCGGTCCCCGACCGCGACCTCCGCGACCGGGACATCGACCTCGGCCCCGTTCCGCAGCACCCGGGCCGTGGCGGGGACCAGCTCCTGGAGCCGACGCAGGGCCCCGCGGGCCCGCTCGCGGGTCCGGTGCTCGAGGTACGTGCCGCTGAGGATGAGCGCGACGATGAGCGACGAGGCGTCGAAGAACGTCGCGGGCGGGAGGCGTCCGGGCCACAGCAGCACGACCGCGCTGTACGCGTACGCGACGCTCGTCCCCACCGCGATGAGCACGTCCATGTTCCAGCTGCGGTTGCGGGCGGCGTCGACGGAGCTGCGGTAGAAGACGAGCCCCGGATAGAACTGGACGACCGTGGCGGCCCCGAACGCGATCCACAGCGCCGGGGGGGACCGCACCCCGTACGTGAGCAGCAGGATCAGCAGCGCGAGCGGCCACGCGACGGCGAGCCGACGCCGGAGCCGCGCGAGCTCGAGCGCCGGCTGGGCGAACTCGCGCAGGCAGTGCTCGGAGCAGAAGTAGTAGGTGCGCCGATCGCGGGCGAGCCGGAGCTCGGCCGTGCGCTCGTCGACGAACATGCCGCAGACAGGGTCGGTCGCCATGGAGGGGCGCGCTCCCGACGTCGCTCCGGTCGGGCCCCGATCCGGACGCGCGCGGGCCGCGGGGCGCGACGGACCTACGGGGCGGGGTGCGTCGCGGCGTACTGCTTCTGGCAGGCCGTCGAGCAGAAGTAGACGGTCTGGCCGCCCGAGCTGGCCGTGGCCGCCGGGTGGTTCGTGTCGACGCTCATCCCGCAGACCGGGTCCTTCGCTGTCGCCATCGTCGTCTCCCCCTCGCGGAGGCCCGGCGCGTATTAATGGCCCCGGGACGCGTCGCTACCGTGCCGAGGCCTCGGTCTCGAGCTCCTGGAGCCCGGCCGGGTCGCCGAAGACCAGCAGCGTGTCGTCCTGCTGGATCCGGAGGGCGGGATCGAAGACATCGCGGATCAGCTCGCCCCCGCGGATGATCCCCACCACGTGCGCGAGTCGCGTGATCTCGGGGAGGCGCTGGCCCACGAGCTTCGACGCCCGGAAGACCGAGAACTGGGCGATCTCCTTCGTCCCGACCCGCTCGGAGAAGACGATGCCGACCAGGTCCTTCGTGGTCGCCGAGAGCGCGAGCAGGTGGCCCACCGAGACGGAGGACGGGATGACGACGTCGGCGCCCGCGTTCTTGGCGGTCTCGGTCAGTTGCTCGTCGTGCACGACCGCGACGATCCGAAGGTCGGGACGCAGCCGGCGGGCGCTGAGGATCGCGAGCATGTTGTCGGGATCCTTCTCGTGCGCGGTGATGAGCGTGGAAGCCGTCTCAATGTGGGCCGCCCGCAGCGTCTCCACGGGCCGATTGGCGATCTCGAGCACCGCGAGGGCCCGGCGCTTCGTCAGCGCCTCGTAGCTCGTGGGGTCACCGGTCACGACGACGCAGTCGAGGTGCAGCTCGGCGAGCTTGTCCGCGACGTACCGGCCGAGGTGGGCGTATCCGAGGACCACCACGTGGTTCTTCATCCGTCGGATGAGGTTCCGCTCGGCCTCCCCACGCGCGAGGTCCCCGTTGACCACGGAGCTCACGGTCGCCTGCAGCAGGGAGGCCGCCGCGCCCACCGAGATGAGGATCAGCACGATCAGGAGCTCGGCCTCCGTCCGGTTGAGGGTCAGGAAGTTGCCCCCGTTCGGCACGTAGAGCCCGATCGTGGTGATCGTGGAGACCGACGCGAGCGTCGCGGCGATCGGCGGGAGGTGCTCGTAGTAGGCGAAGACGAGCGCGCCGACCGCGAACATCACCGCGAGGATCGCGATCTGCCGATAGACGCTTCGTACGAGCACGTACGGCGCGTACACCGCCTGATAGAGCACGAAGCCCGCGGTGCGCGAGTGCGGCCGGGCCCGTCGGAGCGGGGGCCGGGTCATGACGGGCGAGGGGTCGGCCGCGTTCGTGCCCTCGAGGAGTCAGCGACGCCCTTACCTCTTTCTTGCCGGGGCGGCGCGGTCGATCCCCGGCCGGCCGGTCCGCCCCCGGGGCCGGGGACCGCTCAGCCGGGGGCGGTCCCGGACCCCCGGAGCTCACGGACTCGGGCCTCCCAGTCCGGGAGGGGGCGCCCGTCGAGCTGCGCCTCGAGCCGGTCCAGCAGGCCGACCAAGCCGTGCCGGAACACCCGGGCCGTCCGCGACGTGAGCCCGCGGTGGGTGAGGGTGAGGAGCGTCCCGCCCGCCTCGGGGACCAGCTCCCAGCGGATCACGGCGTGCTCGGCCACGGGCCAGCTCCCTCCCGCCGGCACGTTCCACTCGTGCTCGAAGAGGTGCGGGGGGTCCCAGGCGAGGACGCGGCCGGTCGCGCGGACGTGCGTCGGCTCGTGCGTCATCTCCACGTGGCCGCCGGCCCGTCCTTCCACGCGGGCCGTCGTGAGCTGCCACTGGGCCACTTCCGCCGGATCGGTGAGGGCCCTCCAGACCACCTCGGGGGGGTGTCGGAGCCGGCGGCGGAACACGAGCGTCGCCACGTCCCCCTGGACCTCGAACGACCCGGGCTCGTCCCGGGGGCGGGCGTGCGGCGCGCTCACCGCCGCCTCGCGCGGTGCGGGCGGGCGGTCGGCGCCTTCGCCTGGCGGTCCAGGTACGTCTCGAGCGCGTCCAGCTCGTGCTTCCAGAATCCCCGGTACTTCGAGATCCAGGCATCGACCGAGGCGAGGCCCTCCGACCGCAGCGAGTAGATCCGGTGCCGGCTCTCCTGTCGGACCCGGACGAGCCCGACCTCCCGAAGGACCCGCAGGTGACGCGACATCCCGGGCTGGCTCACGGACGGGAAGGCGATCCCGAGCTCGCCCGCGGTCCGTTCCCGGCGGGACAGGAGGTCGAGCACCTGCCGACGGGTCGGGTCCGCCAGCGCGCCGAACGTATCCATGGGAGCCCCACCGGATGCATAACCGGCGGCGTATTAACCCTCGCGTGGGCAGGCCCCGGCGTCTCGAGCGAATGGAAGAGATCGTCGGGGTCGGTCCTCTCAGCATATAACGCCATAGTTATATCGTGGGACCCCCTGGGCCTCTCGCCCGTCGGCCCGACGGGCGAACCGAGGGAGGACGATCATGGAAGGCAAGGTGCTGCTGGTCGCGCTCGTCGTCCGCGACCAGGCGCGGTCGCTCGCGTTCTACACCGAGAAGGTCGGGTTCGAGAAGAAGACGGACGTGACCCCGGCCGGGGGCGGCCGCTGGGTGACCGTCGGTCCTCGGGGACAGGAGCTCGAGCTCGCGCTCTGGCCCCTGGGGTCGCCGGTCGATCCGGCCCAGCAGGAGTGGTCGAAGCACTGGGCGCCGGGCAAGGCCCCGCCGATCGTGATCCGGGTGACCGACGGCCGCCAGGTCTACGAGGAGCTGAAGGCCCGGGGGGTCGAGTTCCTGCAACCGCTGACGGAACAGCCGTGGGGGATCTCGGCGACGTTCCGCGACCCGGACGGGAACCTCTTTTCGATCAACCAGCCGCCGACGGGGCGCCCCTCGAAGTAGCCCCCGGACCGCCCCCCGGCCCCCGAGGGGACCGCCGCTCGGTGGGCACCGGTCGCCCTATGCGATCGAGGCGATCGCCTCGATCTCGAGGAGGAGCTCCGGCCGGAAGCGCCGGCTCACTTGGACCGCCGTGCTCGTGGGCGCGTGCTCGAGGTTCACGTTCTGGTCCCGGACCTCGCGGACCTCCGCGACGTGGGAGTACCCTCGCCGCGGGGCCAGCGCGGACGGCTAGTGGAACGAGATGCGGCCCTCGGGCACGCGCCGGACAGGGTCGAGCGCGCTCAGACGGTGGCGACCGGTCGCCCGCCCGTCGGTGCATCATGTTGACCGATATCTACATGAACTCGCGTGGCGTTCGGGCGTGCGATGACGCCCCCGACCCCGGACCGGATCCTCGGAGAGCGACTGGAACGTCTCACGGGCGAGGACGCCGCCTGCTGCGTGCCAGAGTATCGGACGCTCGCCGGGGAGATCCTCGAGGGGGCCGCCTTTCCTTCCGCGCTCCGGCGCGTGAAGGCGCTCGCGGACGAACACCGCCTGCTCGCGCTCGCGTTGCTGAAGCGCCGCGGCGAGCTGTGCGCGTGCGAGATCCAGGCGGCGACGGGGCTGACGCACGCGACGGTGAGCCACCACATGGCGGTGCTCGAGGACGCCGGGCTGGTCCGGTCGCGGCGGAAGCAGAAGTGGATGTACTACCGGCTGGGCGGAGCCCCGGGGGTGGGGATCCCATGAACCGCCGGTCCGGCCGAGACGCGGAGGAGGAGACGACGCGCGCCACCGTGCGGGAGCGCTACGGTCGGATCGCGATCGCGCGAGGAGGCGGCGCCTCCCCGGCCGGTTCCGCTTGCTGCGGAGGCCCGGCCGGGGCGTGCTGTGGAGAGGCCGCTCCGCTCGGCCCCGCGCTCGGCTACTCGGCCTCCGATCTCGCGGCCCTGCCGGCCGGGGCGGACCTGGGGCTGGGATGCGGCAATCCGACCGCCCTGCTCGCCCTTCGTCCGGGGGAGACGGTGCTCGACCTGGGGAGCGGGGCCGGGATCGACTGCTTCCTCGCGGCGCGGCAGGTCGGACCGAAGGGACGGGTGATCGGAGTGGACATGACGCCCGAAATGGTCGCCAAGGCGCGGGAGAACGCCCGGCACGGCGGCTACCGGAACGTCGAGTTCCGGCTCGGGGAGATCGAGCACGTGCCGGTGCCCGACCGCTCCGTCGACGTCGTCGTCTCGAACTGCGTCATCAACCTCGTCCCGGACAAGGCCTCGGTCTACCGCGAGGCGTTCCGCGTGCTCCGCCCCGGCGGACGGTTCGCCGTCTCGGACGTCGTCGCGAGCCGCCCGATCTCGGCCCGGGACCGGGCCGACCCGACGCGCTGGTCCTCGTGCAGCGCGGGCGCCATCCCCGTTCGCCGGGTGAAGCGCCTCCTCCAGGACGCCGGGTTCCGCGCGGTCCACGTCGCTCCCAAGGGGCTCGGTTCGAGCCCCGGCTCGCTCGCCGGACCGTCGTCGCTCGGGATCGTCCCCGCGGACATCCGGGCCGTGCGCCCCGCCCGGTGAGGGCCAGGCGCCCGCTTCGCCCGCGGGGCCCCTTCGCCGATCGCCGCCGACCGGCGCGTGGACCGTTCAGCGGAGCGCCGTCTTCCACGCGGACGGAACCCGCGAAGAGAACGCGACCTCCCGGGCGCCCAGGAACGCCCCGAGACGATCGATCGTCTCCCGGAGGCGAGGGCCGAGCCCCGGGATCCGAGTCGCCCCGGGTTCGGCATGAACGGCCCGGACCCGAAAGACGCGGTGCTCCCGGTCGAACTGCGGATCGATCCGGCCGACGAACCGATCCCCCCAGAGGATCGGGAGCACGTAGTACCCCCACCGACGCTTCGCCTCGGGAACGTACATTTCCGTGAAGTGGTCGAAGCCGAACAGCCGGTTCGTCCGCTCGCGGGCGCACGTCAGGTTGTCGAACGGAGAGAGCAAGGACATCCGGGGCTGCCAGTCGTCCGACCCGAGCGACTCCAGGAGCGCCACGTCGTCCCGATGGATGTACCGCTCCTCCCGTTCCGGAACCCCGTCGATCCGGACCCGGACTATGGTCTCGTCGTCCAGCAGGCCGGCGAGGGTCTCGCGCAGGTGCTGGTACTGACCCCGGAGGAAGTAGAAGTTGATCTCCGATCGGGTCGCCACGCCCATCGCGCGGAGGGCCCGAACCGCCCCCGCGCGCTCGGCCTCCTCCGGCGAGAGCGCGCGTCGCTCGACCCACGAGGGCAGGATCGGCGCCGCGAGGCCCCAGACGTTCTGGTTCCCGTCGCGGCCGACGATCGCGACCTCGCCCCGCATCTGGAGGTGGAACAGCATCTCGGAGACATCGCTCCCCGAGCTCCAGCCGTCGGAGGCCCGCCCGGTCCGGGCGTGGTCGGCGAACTGGTCGATCCGGCGGGGCCCGCCCTCGAGCTCGCGGAGGACCTTCCGCCGCAGCGCCCGGTGCGCGGGGATCCACCGCCGGGCGTGGCGGCGCCACGCGCCCCAGGAACTGGAGAGCGACTCGGGGTACCGGTCCATCAACGATCGAAAGATCGGATAATCCTCGAACTGGACGATCGCGGCCGCGTGCGCGTAGCAGAGGAACCATCGACGCTCCTTCCACAGGAGCCGGTCCACGTCGGCCACGCGCAGGTCGTCGACGCGATTCCAGAAGGTCAGCAGATGGGACGGCGCGACGACCGCGACCGGGTCCCATTGGACGTACCCCAGGTCCTGCACGACCGAGCGGAGGGCCCCTTCCCCGGAGCGCCCCTTCGGGCTCCCCGCGAGGTGCTGCTTGGTCACGATGAGCCGCCGGACGGGCGCGAGGTCCGTCTCGAGGGTCCGTCCGGGCGACTGCGAGTTCATCGATGCGGTTTCGGCCCGTTTCGGTCCCGCGACAGCCCCAGCGGTCCTCGATCCCGCGGCCTAGGCCGTCGGGCGGGTGAACCACCACTCGTTCCCCCACCGGTCGCGGACCCCGCCCCGACGCCCGTCCGAAGCGTTCTCGGGCGCCCGCACGCTTTGCGCACCCGCCTCGAGCGCGCGGCGGTATGCGGCGTCCGCGTCCGAGACGTAGAGGTGCACCATCGACGGGAACGGGTCCCGCCCCTGGGGCGCCTCGGCCAGCATCACCACCGCATCGGCGATCCGGACCTCACCGTGGGCGATCCGTCCGTCCGGGTCGATCTCCTGGAAACCCGCGGCCCCCCCGAGCCCCTCTTCGAGGAATCGGACGAGACCCGGAGCGTCGCGGACCAGGAGGTAGGGGGCCAACTTCGGGGAAGTGACAGGCTCCATGCGGCGGCCACCGCTCCGGCCGTCAAGAGGGTTCGCGGGGGGTCCTGCAACAGGGTGACCACCGGCCTGGGGGCCCCGTCGCTCGGTCCCCCGAGCGAAGGGGCCAGGGGAGGGGGATCCGGCTCGGGCCGGCCCCCTCGGCTCGCCCGCGCTCGCCGCGGACCCCTCGCCTGTCGGGCTCCTGCGCACCGGTCGCACCCCGGTCGAGTCGGTGGTCCGGGGCGCCTCCCGGAGGGCCCCTTCGCGATCCAAGGCGAGTCCTCCTCGGCCTCCCGGGGGCCGCGGAACGCGGAGTTCGACCGGCGACCGGTGGAGCGGGGCCCGGCGTCGCTACGATACCGGAATCGCCCCGGCCCCTGGAGCCCGGGAGCTGGGCGCGCCGACGTACTCCGAGAACCGTTCGAGCCCTTGCCGCATGCGCTCCGCATCGAGCCCGATGTAGTGGACGCTCATCTCCACCGAGGCGTGGCCCAAGAGGTTCTTCAGCTGGACCAGGTCCATGCCGGCCTCGTGCGCCAGCCGGCCGAAGCTCCGCCGGAGGTCGTGATGGGAGACCCTCAATCCCGCTCCGAGCCCGGCGCGCAGGACGGCTCGTTGCAGCACCAGATCGGCCCCGGATCGGGACCGGGAGATCACGTGGTCCTCGGGCCGATGGTCCGCAGCCCACCGCCAGAGGTCCCGTCGGACCGAGGGATGCATGGGGATCTTCCGCCACTTTCCCCCGCGTCCGCCCTTGCCGTTCACCAGCAGCGAGTCCTCGTCGAAGAGGAGGTCCGCGCGTCGGAGCCGGAGCACCTCCACCCGCCTCAGCCCGTTCAGTCCCTCGAGTCCGATCAGGATCCGCCCGGAGCCCTCCGATCGACGGTAGAGCCGGTTGAGCTGGTCCCGCGTCAGCCACCGCCGGTGGCTCGGGGCTCCGGAAGGGAGGAGCCAGATCGCCGGACGGTCCGCGAGGGCGTTCCCGGACCAACGCAGGAACTGACGAAGGGCCGAGAAGTGGACCAGGAAGGTGGACCGCCCCCACGGGAGCCCGGCGCGCAGGTGCGCGATCTGCTCCGCTCGGAGTCCCCGAGGGGTCACCGGGACCGGGCCCGCGGCGGTCCTCCGCAACAGCGCGGGCACGCGCAGGAGCTCCCACTGCATGCGTCGGATCCACTCGTCCCCGACCGGGCTCTCGGCACGTTTCCACGCCAGGAACCGGGCGACCTCGGCGGCCCACGGAGCGCGGCGGCGAACCCCCACCCCGCGTGGCGGGGTCCGGCGCGGGCCCCGGGGGCGGCTCGGCGCTCGGGACCGGGAGCGGGGCGACACTCCCGGAGGACCGATCGCAGGGTCGAGACGTTCGCCG